>Ga0172371_10003647_pt1 | contig 23732 bp, 26 predicted proteins | sample Lak12m_FD_114543 | JGI IMG/M metagenome (GOLD analysis project Ga0172371, IMG submission 114543) | Freshwater microbial communities from Kabuno Bay, South-Kivu, Congo - kab_022012_12m | ecosystem: Environmental > Aquatic > Freshwater > Lake | place: Democratic Republic of the Congo: South-Kivu...
GATATAAAAATCCCAAAGATTTTCCGAAATATGGACGGCCTGAATTATCTTGGGGGGCATACATTGTCAGAGCTGATCAAGGCAGAGCAGGAATCAACAGAGCTTGCTCTGGCAAAAACAAAAAGGCCTAATATGACGATTGGCATTCCCAAAATAGACGCTTACCATATGGGGCAGTTGTTTCATTTTTTTGAAATGGCAACTGCATTCACGGGATTTTTATACGGCATAGACCCATTCAACCAGCCTGCGGTTGAGGAAGGAAAGAATTTTACCTACGGCATGATGGGCAGGAAAGGATACGAGGCAAAGAAAGCAGAAGTTGAAAAGGCGCGCAAAGATAAGAAGCGTTGGAAGGTATAGCTCATGAAAAATTTTTATCTATTAATTATTTGTTTAGGCTTTCTTTTTCCATCTAATACTTTCGGTGACAAGGTGGTTATTGGGAGATAGTGAAGGGATGAAATGCAAGTAATAAAGAGCACAAAGAACGGCATTGATTACCTCATAGGGACACTTAAAGATAAGGCTACAACGGTTACACGTGCATTTTTTTGGAAGATACCACATCACACACAGAAAGAAGATGTTTCCCTGAAAATCGGCAGGTATAAGTAGATATCATGCCTAACAAAAAACAAAAACTTGAACTGACATGGATAGGCAAGGATGAGCAGCCGAAGAATATAAAAAAGGGGAATTGCAGATAATGGGTAAAGCAATAAGAATTCAACCGCATCAGAAATTATTCGAGAATATAAAGGCTCTTTTACATGAAGCGAGAAAGGCCGTTGCGAGGAATATCAATACAGCAATGGTGATGACCTATTTTGAAATAGGCAGGATGATAGTGGAGCATGAACAGAGGGGGGAAAGAAGGGCAGAATATTCGAAAGAGACTTTGAAGAATCTTTCAAAACAGCTAATGAAAGAGTTTGGCAAAGGTTTTTCTGAACGCAACCTCGAAAACATGCGTAATTTTTACGTCATATATTCAGGAAAGATTTCGCAGACAGTGTCTGCGAAATCATCTTTGGATCTTAAAACGCAGGCACTGTCTGGGCAATCTCTTATGAAATCCGAGACGCTGTCGCGTATTTCTCCAACATCATTCCATCTTAGCTGGTCGCATTATGTATTCTTGATGAGGCTTTCTGAAGCAGAGAGAAAATTCTATGAGATTGAGGCGGTAAAACAGAATTGGTCTCTCAGGGAACTTGAGCGTCAGTTTAATTCATCACTTTACGAAAGGCTTGCGCTAAGCCGTGACAAGAAAAAAGTCAGGGAGCTTAGCGAAAAAGGACATATTATCGCTATGCCGCAGGATGCCGTCAAAGAGCCGTATGTTTTAGAATTTCTTGGACTCAAGGAAGAATCGGCCTATTCAGAAACCGATCTTGAAACTGCGATCATCAATAAAATAGAGCACTTCATGCTTGAACTTGGGAAAGGCTTTCTCTTTGCAGGCAGACAGCAGCGTTTTACATTTGATGAAGAACATTTCTTTGTTGACCTTGTGTTTTATAATCGCCTGCTCATGTGTTTTGTTCTTATAGACCTGAAAATAGGAAAGCTGAAACATCAGGATATAGGACAGATGCAGATGTACGTTAATTACTATGACCGCATGATTAAAAGTCCCGATGAAAATAACACTGTCGGTATCATTCTCTGCAAAGAAGCAAAAAAGGCAGTGGTGGAATTTACCTTGCCAAAAGAGAACAAACAGATATTTGCCCGGAAGTATCAACTATATCTGCCGAGCAAGGAAGAATTGAAAAAACAATTAGAGGATTGAATAGTAAATTAATGTCTATCAAAAAACAAAAACTTGAACTTACATGGATAGGGAAGGATGAGCGAAGAACTATCTGACATCCTTGAGCACCTTCTGAAATTCCGCAAAGAGCGGGACTGGGAGCAGTTTCACCGGCCGAAGGAGCTTGCGATATCAATCGTGCTTGAGGCAGCGGAGCTTCTTGAAGAATTCCAGTGGAAAACAGACGAAGAGATAAAGAAACATCTCAAAGGAGGCGGGCTGGAGAATGTTAAAGATGAGGTTGCGGATATTGCGGTCTATATCTTACTCCTGTCCCATGACCTTGAGATTGACTTAATGGATGCGATAAAGAAGAAGCTGAAAAAGAATGCAGAGAAATATCCGGTTGAGAAGGCTAAGGGAAGCGCGAAAAAGTATGATAAACTTTAAAGAAGCAGGGGACAAGGTGAATAGGTTTCAAGGTGTCAAGTGAAAATAAGATGTTATTCATCAAGAGATACATTTCTAAAAAGGTTGAGGAGATTTTTCGAAAGAGCTTTCGGATATAAATAGATTTTGCATGGAATTAAGCAAGGGAAAGTATCCGATCTGTTAATTATCTACAGGTCTTTCCCTCAGGTAATTGTTTTCTCATATTTACCCAGTACCAGCAATGTCGCAGATGTTCGATTATCCACGCCCAATTTCTGATAGATTCTTTCAATATGTTTTCGTACCGTTCCATGGGCTATATTTAGTATCTGTGCAATTTCGGCATTGGTCTTCCCCTGCGCTACCCAGCGTAACACTTCCGTTTCCCTTACTGTAAGACCGGAGGACGAGGTGGGCCTGCATATAAAAGTCACGCCTTCCATGAATGCCAGTTTTTTTCTCATTCCCGTTACTTTTTTTGCGTTCTTCCACGCCTGAATGAGATGAGGGGCAAGGAGATTTAGAATAAGCCTTTCTTTTTCAGAAAAATCCCTCCGCGTTCTATTGAGAGTTATGCCGGTAATAAGAGAACTGCTGTTGGAATCCGTCAGCACCATCTGGTATCTTACATCGCATTTTTTGTAGAACTCATTATATAAGGGAAGCTTATGAAATTCTTTGTCGGTAATAACATCGGAAACCTTTGTCGCTTTACCAACAAAAGAACTATGGTGCTGTTTTTGACAACTGATCATATCTCGCGGAAGCATAAGGTGGATAAGAGGATGCTGATGCATATACTTATTGAAGGCTATAAGGTCTTTCTCCGGAATAGCTCCCGATGGAATAATACGATAAACGCTCTTTTCTCTTTGATGAAAGTTTATTTCGTTGTAGGCTATGATTTCAGCAGGAATGACTTTAGAGACACATGATAATATGGTATCAGGGAAAGAAACCTCGTCAATGTTCGAATAAAGTTCGTAAATGCATTCCATGAGGCAATTAATATTTCTCTGCGTTAACTTTTCCATGCCATTGCTCATTTTTCCGTTCGGCAGAATTCATATATACGTAAAAATGCGTATTTACATCTAATATACTAAACCATAATAATACTTTTCAATATTTTCTTTTGGTTAACCGGATCGTGTAGATATATAAAAAACGACGGAATATTATGCCCCTGAATAAACGGAAATATTTTGTTTTTCTTTTAATATTCAGCCTCCCCTTTCTTTCCGGCTGCATTGTTTGGGAGACGGAGGAAGTAGAGATAAGCCTCAACAAAAATGGTTCGGGTAATATCGAAATAATCTTTGGACCAATCGGCTCCGATAAAAAGGAGAGAGGTGAGAGGGAGAAAGATTTTACCTGTCTTTTATACGATGTGATAGAGAACAATACAGTAGGCAGCTCCGATATAAAAAATGCAAAGGGGAGGCTTGAGGAGAAGGAGGGCAATCTTTTCGGATATATCTCAGGAAGCTTTGAAAATTTAGATGCCGTCAATATCGTGTTGTCCGATGGAAAGCTGGTATACAAACCTGAAATTGGCGCGCGTATCTTGCGGACAAACGGGACAGTCTTAAAGGACGCATCCGGTAGCGCTATCATTTCGTGGGATGCCGATGCCGATAGAATAGAATGGAAGGCGGAAAAGAGTGAATATCCCGCAGAAGGCTCGCTCATTCCCGAATATAAAAAATATCTTAAGGCTAGAAATCATTTTCGAAACCTCTATATAAGACTAAAACTGGAGAACGGCAGGGAGTTGCTGAAACAGAAAAATTTTAAGGACTCATATAATAGTTTTGGCGATGTCCTCCGCATTGATCCCAAAAACAATGCCGCATCCGAGGATATAAGAAAGCTCCATTTCGTTCCCTACCTGAATGCCGTTGCTCTTATTCCCCTTCCTCAGATTGACCTGCACCTCGGCATGACATTCGATATAAACGATCTAAAGGAGGATAATTTTAAGGCTATAAAGCAGGAGATAGAGAAACTCCGCGCAAACGTAGAAAGCGATAAAGACGAAAAGATTTATTTCTCATGCAGGCTGAGTGGGCTTCTAAAAATAGCAGGCAAAACCGATGACTCCAATAGATATGGCAAAGAGGCTTTAAGAATCTATGAGGGAATAAAACATTCCGCCAAACTTAATCCTGAAAACAGATTATGCATAGGAAACCTTCTGAGGATGAGAGGGGAAAGAACAGAGGCGATAAAGACATTCAAGGCGCTTGCAATGGATCATCCCGAATTCTGGCCGTCCTATGTTGAGATTTTCTCTGAATATCTCGAACAGAAAACAGAAGAAGTTATCGAATGGATAAATAGAGGAGACTCAAGTTTAAGAAACTACCTCAGAGGCGCATCGGACATTTCGGCTCAAAATGCCTTTGAGATATTCAAATACTCCGTTACACGGAATATAATAGCGGACATTATAAATAATAATCAGGGCAATCCTGTTGAGCCGCTGAGTTATCAGATGATTACGCTATCCGTTGATAAAGAGCCTGATAGTCCTGTTTACAGGGGAGCGCTCGGTTATACACAGCTCTATCTCCTTACCCTTTATATGTTCCAGTATCTCGATACATCCATCGGAGAACCGGGCGAGGCTATAGCAAAGGCGCTTAATGCTCTCGATAAAAATAAGGAGACGGCTGATTTGCTTAAAAAGGCCGACGAAAACCTGAATCATGCTTTCGGCAATATCCGGGGCAATCATCCTCTGATGCTCCGGAATTTGGCGTATCTCTCATTTTTAAAACAGGATTTTAAGGGGGCAGAGGCATCATATATAAAGGCTATAGAGCTTGACCCCTCGCAAGGCGAGGCATATTATTCGCTCGCAGCATTCTACAAAACCTTTTATTCTAATGGGGGGCGAATAGATAAGGGAAAGGCTGAAAAGATACTCAAACTTTTTGAGCGAAAACTGAAAACAAATCCCACAGGCAAAGACAGGTTTTTAGCAGGCAGGCTGATGTTCGATGCGGAAGATTACGCAGGCGCGTATAAGATGTTCCTGCAATCGGTTAAGGAGGATGATAGATACTATCCTTCTGCCGTGGGTTTTTTAAAGGCATGGATGATGATTGCTCCCGATGAGGCCGGGAATATAGTAAAAGAGGCTGACGAGTTGCTTGAAAGAGATTACGAAATTAAGGGAAAAGATGAATTGCGCTTCGCGAGGGCTGTTGCAATAGGGCTTTCGGACAGCAGAGAAGATGGAATGAAAGAACTTAAAAATCTCCTGACCTGTGAAGATGCTGACTTTGTATCATCTGTGAGAAAGGTTATGGATATTTTTTCGAGGTAAGAAGATATGAAGCGGCGACTTATTTTATACATTTTAGCGTTTTTATATACCGCGATATCTCTTTATTATGCCTCTTACGCTCACGCAGAGGGTAATCTTAAAAAGGCTTATAAGCTGATGCAGGAGAAGGACTGGGGTGGCGCAGAGCAAAAATTTCTGCAATATCTTAAAGGCCGTCCCGAAGACATGGGAGCAAGGAACGACCTTGCCTATGTTTACTATAATTTGGGGAAATACCATGAGGCTCTTAATTTGCTCAATGCGATTCTTAAAGACTCAGAAGAGGATGTCCTTGCCCTTTTCAGGAGGGGGCTTGTCTTTTTCAAGCTTGAGGACTATAGCAGGGGGCTTTCCGATTTTCAAAGGGTAAGCATACTCTCTCCCCAATTCGGCGATGGCTGGACGGAGTTCAACATGGGCGCCGCATACTTCAGACTCGGGCAATGGGGCGAGGCGATCGGCTGGCTTCAGAAGGCGATTCGGAGAAATCAGAGGGAATTTGAAAACTATATTTACTATTACCTCAATATCGGTTATGCCTTCTATAAAACAGGCAGGTATGACGAGGCGGTTAGCGTCTATAAACAGGGGCTGATGCGGTTTTCAGAAGATGAATGGCTCCTTGAAAATATAGGGTGGAGCCTTCAGAAATCAGGCAAAAAAGAGGAATCGATAGAGTATTTAACAAAGGCAGCCGAAATCGGATATAAAAAACTCGGTAGCCTGAAATCCGCTTCCGTTGCCCTGCCGTTCAATGGCCAGTGGAAGGTAACACACGGGAACGACGAGGGATATACCCATCGCGGACTCGGCGGAAGGTATTCTTATGATTTTATTGTCGTTGATGAGAAAGGCCGCTCGTATTCCGGAAGCGGGAAAGATAATAAAGACCATTTCTGCTTCGGCAGGAACATGCTCGCCCCGGTCAGCGGCGTCGTGGAGGGCGTTGAAAATACCTTTCCTGACAATGATCCGTGGAAAGATATCTCTACGCCTGAGTGGTGGGGCAACTATGTCAGGATACGGGGCGAAGACGGGTTCTACAGTCTCCTCATGCACCTGCGACGCGGCTCGGTGACGGTGAAGGAGGGGCAGAGCGTAAAAAAGGGAGACAAGATCGGAGAGTGCGGAAACTCGGGAAACTCAAAAGAGCCCCATCTTCATTTCCACATATCCTTCGGCGAAGATAAACACTGGATAACCGTTCCATCGGAATTTGAAAATTATATTATCAGCAATAATGGAAAAGACACAGCGATAAAAAAGGGAATTCCTAAAAAAGGAGAAATCGTCAGACAGGAGGAATATTGATATGCATAGGCTGAAAAAAATTATTAAGTGCAGGAAAGGGAGTATGAGGGTTGAGCGGTTTATCTGGGTTCTTATTGTAGGCATTATAGCGGGCATAGTGCTGCCGATACTGCTTAAGAAATGCGGTTAAAATTATATAGGGGGTAATCGGGATATGTCATTGCAGAGGTTCAGATTAATATGGACTTCAGTATTTATTGCCGCAGCGGTTGTATTTGCTGTTTCCATATATAAACCTGAAAAATGGCTCTGGCTCGTTCTTATTCCATTTTTGCTTACAATTGCATTATCGTTACTTCCCTTATTTTTAAGGGACGTTTTATGGGAGAAGAATCAACATTTCCGCATGGTCAGACAGTTTATCGGCTCATATTATCTTCCAACTGCCATTATATTCTTTATCATCCACCTGCTCCTTTTCGTTATAGAAAGGCAATATCATTATGCCGTCACTGCGGGATTGTTTTTTGTATATGCAGTATCCATCGCAGGATGTAGTGTGTTCCTAAGAAACAGGTATCCTGCGCCGGGGGTGGATTATGAGTAAACAGAAAAAGATCTCAAAAAGAGATTTGGGGGAATTGTCGGAATCGCTTGTGCGGTTCATCAGGGATGAGACAGGCATACAATTGGATGAAAGGAATATCTCCTTTGAGATTGAGGATGCCCAATTAAACGTCAAGCTCAATGGCCGCCATTTCTGCTCTGCGGAGATTGATTTAGAGGAATGCGAGCCTTCATCTCTTGCCGATGGAATCATGGAGGCGGCAGGGGATATCAAAAGCAAGCTTGTAAAGATAACAACAGAGGAGCTTGAGTCGGCGCTCCCTGCCTTTTCGGATAAGATCCGCAGCGCTCTTAAAGATAAAGGAGTTTCAAAGGAAGACGCCGATGCCCTCATATTTTCCTTTGAAGAGGGAGGGCATTGGCCAGCAATACATGGTATGACCGATGCGGAGGTTGAATCAGGGTATCCCGACATATTCCTTGAGGTTGAATCTCCATCGGTGGAGAGATTATCGTTCAAGGCGAATATCTACTTCCCTGAAGAGCCTGTAGAGCCGGTGGAGATAATTTACGGTATTATGGAAGCGTTGAAGAAATAATGAAAGGATTATTTACATTATTCATGCTTGTATTTCTAACGGCACAGGTTTTTATGGAATGGTCTTTACAATCGGTATATGCAAAGGGAAAAGAGAAAAAGCCGGTTCAGGAGGATAATCCCTTGATAAGAATGTGCAGGGAGTATGAAAGCGATGAATTTATTCAAACATATATTTATGAATTCGAGAAGAAGAGAAGAAAAGACTGTCTCGTCCTTGAGCAGGACTGCAGGCAGTCCTGTTATTCCGCGTTGAGACTTTATCCGGACATGAAGGAGCCGGAGTCTCTGTTCGAGGGAATTACAACAGAGATGGACGCGCAGAATATTAAGGCACGGCTGAAAAATTTTAGGACAAAGACATTAGAATTTCTCGATGTAAACGGCGATGGTATGCGTGAGATAGTTTATGACGTTTACTGGGAAACGCCTGACCGCATGTCCTTTGAGCGTCAGTTTTTCTTTCATGTCAACCAGGGTAAGCTTGCGATGATATGGGACATCTTTACCATAACTACCGACATGGGCGGGAGTTATGAGTATAAGTATGACTTTCTCGATACGAAGCATGACGGCGCAAAAGATATAAAGGTGTGGAAAGAAAATATCATGGGGTCTTACGATAAAGCGCAATATTTCCGGTATTCCAAAAAAGAGGGGCGATATATTGAAAAAAATAAATGAAGAAATCCACAACCTGATAAAGAGCATGGGAAATATAAAGGACATCATGCGGCAATGGGATGAATATAAGGGCATACTGCATTCACTCAAGGTATGGGGAGAGTATGCTGTAGAGCCTTTGATTGAGGCATTAAAAGACGCTAACCGTCAAATTCGCTACGGCGCCGTATTGGTTTTGGGCGATATAAAGGATACACGGGCGGTTGAGCCTCTTATCAATGCGTTAAAGGATGAAAATTCTGATGTGAGGCGGCAGGCGGCCGTCTCACTCGGCATAATCGGCGATATCAGGGCCGTTAAGCCGCTGATAGAGCTGCTGAAGGATGAAGATGAGTCAAACAGCGATTTGATCACAACGGTAGTTCCACTTTCTCATTGGAATGAAATCGGGAGTGTGCGGCAATGGGCCATGGACGGACTTATGAGGCTCGGCAGGCCCGCGCTTGAAATGTTGAAAGAGGCGGTTAACGATGAAAACCAGCTCGTGAGAAGCGGAGCGCAACGGGCAATAAATATGATAGAAGGGAGAAATGCTCATGAAAAGCATAGTAAGTGAAATGAGATTAAAGCGTTTTTTGTGCAATGAACGCGGGTCTCTCGGACGGGGAAACGCGGAAGTACTGTGGATGATTGCCTTCTTATCGGTAATCGTATCTGCATTTTGGTGGGCGCCCATGCTATGGAAACGGTCGTGGATAGATGCTTGCATGTTTGCAACGAGCGCTCTGTTTTTAGCCGCGGCAATCCTGATATTATTTTTTAGGGTTTATGGCGCGTATTATAAAGAAGACCGAAACGACATAGCCGAAGTGATGTATCTGCTTTGGGGTCCCATTATTGGAGCCGGAACGGTCGCGCTTCATGTTGTGATGATTATTAAACTTAAAGGAGGCGGCGTATATACCCTGTCGGATGCCATTTTATTGAACCATGGGCCGCTCTACTTTGCATTGTTGCTCATGTATCTTGTAAAACTCATGGCAACGGAGAAAAAACAATGACAGCAACGCTGAAAAATTTCGGCTATCATTGTGCAACGGTTCTCTTTGGTGTTATTTTTATTTTTGCATTTGCCGTTACCATCAGCGGATGGAATGATGCTGCATTATTGGGTAGTCGTCTGCGGCGTGTTATTGCGATTGCCGTTGTCGTGGCATCTCTTGGGTTGACATTTTATGTCCGTATTCTACGGAGACGCTGGCTTCGGAGGGAGGGGCTTTATCTGTCGCTTGCCTTGTTCCGCGCCTATTATGATGAGCAGGTGCTTGGATTGCGCGGGCTTGGCAGGCTTTTTCGCAAGTATTCGATCGGCGAACCTCCTGTTCTTGAAGAGTACAGGAACCTGTTTGACGATCTTTCAAGCAATACGATCACCGAAGCGGAGTTTCGCAGGAGGGTTGATGAGCTGATTGGTAAAAGGTAAGGAGGTGCGGCATGGATATGGTAAAAACGGCATGGCAGATAATCGCAGGCGTATATTGCCTGCGGTATGCGCTCTATGGCAAACAGTGGGGGCACGGAGGAGGACTTTATAAGATCATATTCGGTATTGCAGGTTTACTGCTGCTTGCCGCAATTGTCAGAAATAATGCATGGATAGCCCTATCTATCCTTTTCATCGGGATTTTACCCTACAAACAAACAATAATATGGCTGTCGAAACAGATTGCACTGAAAGGACTGAAGGACCTCGGCCGCGCCTGGGGCGTAAAGCCTTCCTTTGATTCGAAAAACGGACTTTTTCAGGTCAGAATGGAGAATCCCGAGGGCGGCGATTGCAGGATGTGGGCGGGCAATGTCATAACAGAAGCACGGTCGCTCCATCCCGGGGTAAGGACAACCCAGAAATATTACATGCTTGCCTTTGTCCTGAAGCTTCAGAAACCCTCTCCTTTTCAATGCTCCATAATGAAGGGGTGGAGCAGCCCCAAATATTTTGAAAAGGAATGGCGGCATACGACGACCATGCAGGGAGGCATGTTTGCGTTGAACATGGGAGGTCTGCTCGCAGAGGGAGACGATACCGGCGGAAAGGCCGTCGAACTCGCAAGCTACGCTTCCCTTCCCGACGAGCGGTTTGGCAGCTTCACGGTCATGGGCACGGAGGAAGAGAAATTTCATAGCGTCTTTTCCGGAGAAACGCTGGAGGAATTTTTCGACTCCGCCTTTTCGACCTTGCAATATGAGATGAATGTGACACCGACAAGCGTAAATATATACACCATATACTGCGGGGGACAGATACAGAAAAGGAACATGGATTTTCTGCAGAAACTCTCGGTCAGGATCGAGTCAATGGCATGAATGATAGACAAAGCAAACCGGCAAATGAGGCGCGAAACAGCATGCGGATTCTTGCTCTTTATCTTTATTTAATGGCTGCACTGCCGCCGACGGTCCTCGCACAGGAATCCATGTCTGTATTTGACATTCATTTTGCCGTGATAACCAAAAATCCCGCTGCGCATGAAAGGGCGACTGTTGAGCAACTGCGGAAGGAGGTGGACATTCTCAACCGGTTTTTTGTCGATGAAGATCGTCGTCCGGTGGTGAAATTTCGCTTCAAATCGGCCGCTCTTTACGACGAATTGAAGGATTCCTCCTGCGATTTTGTCCGCTTGGGCGATACCAGGAAAAATTACGATTCGGACGCATGGGCGGATATGTTCAACGCCTGCGATGATCCCCGCGTCAGGGACCCGGCTGCGATCAATTTTTTTATCTATGACAGCCATTCACGGGAGAAAGGATTCGGGGATGCCACCTGTCATGGGAAGAGAAACTCCAACAGGCCGTATCTCCTGATCGATTGGGAACGATTGGATCACACGGATCAGGGGCCCGAGGAGCACGAAATGGGGCATGCGTTCGGACTTGATCATGTATTTGTAGATGGGGCAGGGATCAATGACTCCACCAACATCATGGCGAGCCGGCACAAAAACGGAAGCGGAGGAAGAAGAAATATCGGGTTCAATAAAGATCAGGTGAGAATTATTCTGGAATATGCCGGGAAGATACAAAAGAAGCTGCGGAATACAAAGTAATATGATTTCTCCTGAAGACATTGACGAGAAAATGAAAAGGGACGGCTTTCCCGAGATGGAGCTTCTCTGGCGGAGATTCAGGAAGGGACTGCGGCAGGCTGTTAAATATGCAAAAGGAGGTTAGGGATATTCCTGAATTTATAGAAAAAATAAAATCGGAGATAGCCGGCAATCCGATTGCCAAAAAGATGGGCTATCCGGTCAGGCTTGAGGCGAAGATTGATAGGCTCCTAAAATATTTTCCATCGCCTGATGAGAGCCTCAGTCATTTCTTTGAAGAGGTCCTTTTTAATATCTCCATCAGCGATACTGACCTGATAAATGTCCTGAAATTTGTGGATAAGACAGAAGGGGAAGATAGAATTGGCATAGAAAACCTCTTTTCAATCGTCTGGTCTGATGCGAATCCTGAAGCAAAAAGACTGGGGCTTTCTGATGATAAAGGCTCCCGTGAAAGATTAAAGAGAAACCTATTTGAGAAGATTGATACTATCAGGAAGGCTGCAAAAACAAATGTCATAAATCAAAGACATCTTAAAAAAATCTTGCAGATGCAGAAGGCATTGAAACTTCCTATGAGCGATGTGATAAGAATAATAACCATAAGCCCCCGTATCATCCGGGGCTTAAGAAAGAGTATGAGGCCGTTATATGCAGCCATCCCCCCTACTTTGTTAGCATCCATTCTCATTCCTGCCATGATATCCCTTCCCCCTTCAATTGCATATATCCTTTTTGTATTAATAGCGCTGTCAGGGACATATCTCTTGAGCATGCACTTGAAACTTGCATATGGAGTTCTCTATTACGATAAAATCCGCAGATATCTAAACAGGATTATGGAAAAGAGAGATGAGAAGACAGGCATTCAAAAAAAGATGGAGGAGATGGGAATCAACTTTGGTGAATTTGGGAGGGAAAATGTATACGAGAATAATGAGAAAGGGATCCGTATAGTCATCAGGGACAAGAAGACCCTTGAGGGCGCCGTCAAATTCCTCACATCAAGCGACGAGATAGGCTCATGCATCGCCCTTGAAAATTTCGTGTCCTGGTCTCTGCCATCCCTCCTATCAGACGATGCAGTAATGCTTGCAGACGTTTTCTGTAAAAACAGCCGCAGCGTCTATGTCCAGCGGGCACAGATGTGGATAATAGCAGCGGAGGAAGATAACAACCCCGTGATAGTTGTAAATAGCTTTGAATTCAACAACGAGGGTGCAAAAAATATGAATGAAATAATATCAGAGGCGGTTAATGTCCTTCAGGATAAGGCAATCCGCTGTGGCTTTAAAAAGGTCTATGTAGGAATCTCCACCTTCGGCAGGGAATATATGGATAGTCATTTTAATCAGGGCGTAAGCAACGGGGTCGTAAAAAAGATACATGACCCGGAAGCAGGATATAAATACTATTTTGATGTATTCAGGCTCAAAAGGTCTATTGACGGATGGAATATAAAAAAGGATTATATGTATGAGAAAAAAAGGGGTATGATGAAGCGGGCTTACTCCCTCATCTTCGGCATGGTTGAATTGATGAAAGGGAACAGGGCAAAAGGGAGGGCATTCCTTGAAACCCTGCGCAATACACATAATTTCTGGGAGGTTCCATTATGAACAAAAAGGAGGCGTCTCATGATAAAATTAAAAAAACTTTTAAGAAATGAAAGGGGGTTTATCCCCGGATTCGTTATGGAACTTAATATTGTGATAGCCATCACTGCTATTTTGGCGGCTATCGCTATACCGATTATACGGCGATTCTCCTTGTCGCTACTGTGGATATTAGTTGTTTTTCTACCTTTATTCTTTTATCTGGCAAGCAATGTCCTTGGCGCTGTTCTTGGCAAAAGTGATGATGAAACCACAATCAGAGGAATATATCAGGAATCGAAAGGAGGGCCTGTGGTTGACGGAGTGCTTTTATTTGATAGGCATTTCGAAGAGAAATACAGAGGGAAAACTGTAGAGGTTACCGGCAACCTCTACAAAGACCATGAGCTTAAGTGCGAGCCCTATGAGCCGGACAAACCGGTTAAAACATGCTTTGACGGACCGATTATGAAGAATGCAAAAATCAGGGTTGTAGTAAGCTTATGAGATTAAAAATTTTATTGCTGCTGCTCGTGATGCCCTTTTTATGCGGGGCAGCGAATCAAAAGGAAGGAGTGAACCTTTCAAGGGAGGAGGCGATGAGTTCCGATGCAACGGTCAAGACACTTAAATGGGGGGTGCGGCCCTCCGATGAAATAGTATCCGAGATAGAGCTGCAGCTCACGGGAGGGGTGGTAGTGGTTGTCGTCCTTGATAAAAACTACCCGACATCCATGAGCAGCGAGGGATTTGAAGGGGAAATAAAAAAGCTCTCGGAGAAAATCGGCATCCCCCATGAGGTTGAATTTACCGATATCTTCCGTGCGGTTTTCAAAATTGCAGGAAAAGAAGCCAATCCCGCTATCCCTCCTTTAGAAAAGGGAAAATTTGCGGAGAAACTCTCTAATGCAAATGAAGATTTTGCAATCGGATTATATTTGCAGATATTAAAAGAAAACGCCGATAAGAATATCGTTGTCTCTCCCTTGAGTATTGCCACAGCCCTCGCTGTTGTCTATAACGGCGCATCAGGCGGCACTGAAAAGGCTCTCGGCAATCTCCTCTGCCTTGCAGGGATGAATGTAGAAGAGATTAACCGTGCCTACGATTTATTCCTATCAGACATTAAAAAACCTGACCCGAAGGTGGATATATCTATTGCAAACTCCGTCTGGACGGGAAAGGACAGAAAATTCAGAGAGGATTTTATTAAAAAAATATCTGTTCATTATGAGGCTAATGCTAAAAATATTGATTTTAATTCTTCAGAAGCTGTTGAACAAATTAACCGATGGGTGAACGAAAAGACAAAAGGGAAAATATCGGAGATAGTTGACGAGTCAATAAAGGATTCCATACTCCTGATTATAAATGCCATGTATTTTAAAGGGATATGGAGAGAGGTATTCGAGGAAGGAATGACAAAGGAAGATGCTTTTTATCTCACTAACGGAAGAGAAAAGAGGGTTCACTTGATGTTTCAGGAGGGCAGATATAATTATTTGGAGAACGAGAAATTTCAGGCGATAAGCCTTCCTTACGGACACGGAAGGATCGGCATGTATATTTTTCTTCCCGATAAAAAGGCTAACATGAAAGATTTTTATAAACTGCTGAATCAGAAAAACTGGAGAGACTGGATGTCTCATTTCAAAAAACGACAGGGTAGAATCGGCTTGCCTCGCTTCAGAGAGGAATACGGCGCAGATTTAAACAAAGTTCTTTCAGCGCTGGGAATGCAAACAGCCTTTAGTCCCGGGCATGCAAATTTTGAAAGAATATTTCGGAATGAAGAAAATATCTTTATCAGTAGAATAAAACACAAAACCTATATAGAAGTTAATGAAAAAGGAACGGAAGCAGGCGCAAGTGCCGCGATTGAGATGCTCAAAGAAGAATTGCCGACCGAGAATCCTTTTACCATGATTATCAACCGCCCGTTCTTTTTTGTGATCAGGGACAATGAAAGCGGAATGCCGTTATTTATGGGATCTATACTTGAACCAAATTATTAATGCCGCATGTAGATCGTTGAATCCGGCGCGCGCTATGCCGGCGAACTTCTGGGGATATTACGATAGAGGGCGAAATGGAACATAAAATCATAGAGGAATTAATAAGCAGGGAACTCCGAAAAGGCGAAGACGAGTATATTGAGTTAACCAAAGCATATATTAACGGCGTGATACCGGAGACGGAATATAAGAAGAGGATGCTCAACCAGCCCCGTGGGTATAAAGTCTGGTTTGGAGGCGAGGTTTCCTACGGTCTTGAAAAAGTAGAGGTAAACTCAATCCGCAAATCAGCGGAAGGCATCTATGAGATTACAACGACCTGCGACCTGCTCAGGGAGAGCAGCCACCATTATTACGACACTGAAGTCTATGGGAGCTATGAAAACTATATTAAGAAGTTTACCTCTAAGGCAAGGATAAAGATAAAGGTGACCGAATCACAGGAGGTGCTGGAGTTTGATTTTCAATGGGTATAGAAAACGTTTTTTCGCTGAAGGGAAAAATCGATGGGAGGTAATGCATGCGAAGAATATCTAAAAAAATCTTGACGGCTACGGTCTTTTTATCGGCGATCATTCTATTCTGGCAGAGTGAGGCAATGGCGAGGTCAATTGAAGAAGTCAGGGATGAACAGGCGGATATTGAGTATGAGACATTCAATGTGAACCTTAATTTACTAAGAGTAAGTGGATTAGATGCCATTTCTGGATGCCGTGCCGACTTATTTAACTCGGCAATGGGAGGGCTTGATGCCTTAAGCCATGAGACAAATGGTATTGCCGAGAGTCATAGGGCACTACAGATAGCCGCACTCCAGCATTTGGCGGATATACTGAGAGAAATGGGATCGCTTGTAAATGACCCCGACTATTCATCTGTCGTAGGCAATGCTACTTTAGGCATTACAACCAGTATTATGGGAGCTATGGTTCCAGGAGTCGGCGACATAGCTACAATTATAGGAGCTACGCAATCCGCTGCAACTGCAGCCAATGACCTTGTAAATCAAGCTAAGACTGCAGGGATAAGAGACGAGATATTAAATCTGGCAACAGATCAAGTAGGAGAAATAAAAAAGATAGTTAACGATTGGCAAAAGTGGAATGATTTGTATGAAAAAATTGAGAAAACAAAGGCTGAACTTCGCAGTAGATGGGAAAGTTTATGTTTGGACAAAGGAAACGTAAATCTTCCTCCTCGAGAAACGGACCTGCCTGCATGGCAGCAGGTTGCCAAGGGCGGGATTACTGACAGCGCCACCGGCAAGCCCCTTGACGGAACGGTTCTGGTTATACCCAGCGGAGAAGATGATGTCAGCAAGCCCGGAGACGACGCCCCTCCCCTCCAGCCGGGCGATACGATAATAGTTACAGCGCCATGCCATGAAAAAAGGACATTTATCGTCGGTTTGGGCGGCCCTCCACCCGGACTGGCTCTGGAAAATAAGCCTCTTAAATTTGTTGTTCCATGTGATAATTTCTTTGACATTTTAGATGGAATAGAAAAGGGACTCGCCGAACGAGGCATTGTTTGCGAATCTCTGAGAAGGAAAGTGGGACAGTGGATTGTAGATGGTTCACTCAACAACAGGAAGACGGATGTAGAGATAAAAGAGATTTTTAAACAGGGCAGAACAAGATTCTGCGAACTCGTTTTGAAGAAGATATGTCAAGCTCAGACAGAAAAATGTCCAGACCTTACCACTGCATCAGGCGGAAAGATCATAGGCGGTATCCAACCTGATTTAAAACCTTCACCCGATAAGCAGCCGCCGGGAGCTGGAAGCGACGATTGGATGGACGACTGGATATTTTTACCTCCTGTAGAGGATATATTCGGCGAACCAGACCTTGAGCGCAGCGGACAGGAAATAGCCGGCTTTCCTAACGACCCGTTTTATCACTCCAAAGGCAGTTGGGGACAAAGTTATGAAGACCAGTGGGCATTCAAGCGCATCGGTTTTACGTTTGAAAAGGGGAAACCATCTCTATTGCCCGAGAAGGCTCATCCTGTCGTAGTGGCAGTAATAGACACAGGCATTGACAGGCATCACCCCGAGCTTCTCGGCGCAATCTGGATAAATAAAAAGGAGATTCCGAATAACGGAAAAGACGATGACGGCAATGGTTATATTGACGATTTTTACGGCTGGAACTTTGTGGATAACAATAACAATACTCTGGATAACAACGGACACGGCACATTTGTGGCAGGAATTATCGCTGCAATGCCGGATAATTCGCTCGGCATCGCAGGCGTTAACCCGTGGGCGAGGATAATGCCTGTTAAGGCAACCGACTTCAATAACAAAGGCGGAAGCATCAACCTCTCCAAGGCAATTATTTATGCCGTGGATAACGGGGCAAGAGTGATAAACATAAGCATTGGAGGCAAACGTCTCTCCAGATTGGAGCAGAGGGCAGTCAACTATGCAAACAGCAAAGGCGTGGTTGTGGTCGTTGCATCGGGCAATGAAGGCGTAAATACAAATGATTTCTCTCCTGCCGGATTAAAGGGTGTCATCACAGTGGCTTCTACGGACATGAACGACAATAGGGTCGGTTTTTCCAACTGGGGAAAAGAAGTGGACATTGCCGCTCCGGGAGTTGACGTACTATCGCTAAGGGCAAAGAAAACCGACCTGTTAATATTAGAGAAAGGGGCCTATAAAAAGGGCGCGGCGATTGTAGGAAAAGACAAGCGATATTACCGCACCACAGGCAGCTCTTTCTCTGCCCCGTTCGTTTCAGGAGTAGCCTCACTCATCCTGTCTATAAACCCTAAACTTACCGGGGAGCAGATTAAAAGAATGGTTCCGCAATCTGCAAAGGACATAGACGTTCCCGGAAAAGACCAATATACAGGCTATGGACTTCTGGATGCAGGCGCGGCATTGAGCGCGGATCCTAATTTCTTTCTCGATGTCATTATAGACTCGGTAAAGGCAGTGAAGAAGGGCAATAAGGTGTTTGTAGAAGTCACCGGCACGGTTGATTCGGACAGCTTGAAGGAGGTGCGCATAGAGATCGGGAAAGGCGAAAATCCCGATGAATGGAAAACAGTAGTAAAGGGAATCGCCAGCAGGATAAAAAGCAGTTCTATAGGAACCATTCCCGCTAAAGAACTGAGCGGCGCAAGCCAATGGATTATCCGGCTCGTAGCAGAACACAAAAACGGCCGTCAGAGAGAAGCGAGATTTGTCTTAAAATTAAAATGAGCTTGCGGGAATCGGGAAAATTTTTTAAAAACATGAAAGAAGGGAGGAGGTTATGAAAACGATTTCATCTATAATCGCTTTAATGATTCTCGCGCTTGTTTTCTCGTTATCTGCAAGCGCTTCTGATCTGGCTGGGATTGTCGTATCTGTTTCAGGCAAGGCAAAGGTTTTTAGGGCGGAAAGCAAAAAACTCGAAGAACTAAAATTTAAAACTCCGATTTATATCAATGACCGTATACGCACGGATGAAAATACAGGGCTTCAGATTATACTGGGATATAACACGATGCTGAACATGGGAGCAGAATCACTCGTCAGCATTAAGGACGGCATACAGATAGGAGACAAAGAAAAAAAGAGGGGCATTAATATCTTTGTCTACGGCGGCACGGCAAGGGTCACCGTAAACCGCAGCCTTCTTCCGAGAGATGGCTCTGGAAGCGTTGTAGAAGACGTTTATGTGCAGACTCCGCAAGGATGGATCGAATTAAAGGAAGGCAAGAACAACGACATTGCGGTAAGCCTGCCGTTACCTGGAAAGGGAGGCAAAAAATGAAAAGAACATTGAAGATAAAAGCGTTCGTTAAGTTCGTAGTTCCGGCATATTTCATCACGCTTTTAGCCTTATCATTCTCAAATCCGGCTAATGCAGTCGTTACAGGTGATATGCCTGTCGGAGAAACAGGAGAGGCATTGCAGGAGACAAGCCTTTCGTTAAACATCTGTCCTACCTGCGACTGGCAGGATCCTAAAATAGATAATTATACGCCCGATATTGCAAAGAAGTTGGAGGAGCAGGAAGGGAAAAATACTGCAAATACATTCATATTCCCCCATCTATTAGAATTCGATGCTCCAAAAGAAACTGGAGGCAGCGCTTTTGATAAGGCGATTGCCGGTTTTCCATTGGAAATAAGCAATATCGCCGGTTCTGCTGTTTTTTATCCGGTAACTACCTCTGCCGGTTTGAATTTGCCTGATGTCTCCTTTCATCCGCGTTCGTCAGGTTTATTCGGGCAGACCGGAAGGCCGCTCGGAGTTTTTTCTCCTGAGGGATTTGCCTTTAATAAGCCCAAACTATCCGAACAATTAGGGCAGCAGCCTCAGATAAACGTGGTTCATGGAGGCGACAGGATAGATTTTGCCGGGGAAAAACCGTCAATCCATCATTTTTTTGCATTTGACGGAAAACCTGTTACTGTCTCAGAAGCTGATTGCCCGGGCATAGTTGCGCAGGGATATGGGGACAAAAACCCCTTTGTCGGTCTTGAGACCTCGGTATTTAAGGCATACATTGCAGGATCGCCGGAGTCTCCGGAATTCTACATTAAGATTTCAAGAAAAGTCGCAGAGCAAATGCAGGGATGGGACCTCGACATGTTCGATGGTTTTCAACCCTCGGGTAAAGATGATTATTATATCTTCCGGATTCCTGAAGGAGAGTTGATATGTTATAGAATGAAGCAAGGCGATTCGGACCCGCATGTTCCGAATGATCCTTATTTTTACCCAAAAGAAAAAAAGAAAAAATCCAAGAGCTTTTTCGGAGGGTTCGGGCTTTCTATCGGGCCCATCAGCACAGGTTCGGGCGGTTCCGACGACAGTGCGCCTGCCAAAAGTCAGTGGGCGTTATCCACAGTAGGCTTTAAACCTCTCGGCGGCAAGGAAGGTCGTTCCGCATGGGATATAGAGACAGGGCAAGACAACCCGGTCATTATTGCTGTTATAGACTCGGGGCTTGATTTCCTTCACCCGGATTTCAGTCTCGATAACCTCTATATAAACACTAAAGAGATACCGGGCAATTTCATTGATGACGACGGTAATGGTTATGTTGACGACATTGCAGGCTGGAATTTTGTTGACTGGAATAATGCACCTTTTGACGATGACGGCCACGGCACGGTAGTTTCCGGCATAATTGCCGCAACATCGAATAACAGCGAGGGAATTGCTGGAATCAACTGGGGAGCGAAGATAATGCCCCTCAAAGTTTCTGATTCATCGGGAGTGAGCACAGCTTTTAACAGCGCAAAAGCGGTTATTTATGCCGCAGACAACGGCGCTAAAGTCATAAACCTTAGTATCGGCGGCAGAAAGATAAGCAAAATAGAACAGATGGCTATAGACTATGCCTACAGCAAAGGCTGCCTTATTATCGCCGCGGCAGGGAATGAGGGCATTGATATTAAGGACTATGCGCCTGCCTCGCTTAGAGGCGTTATCACCGTGGGTGGGACGGACCAGGAGGACAATCCGGTTGAAAATTACAATTTCGGCGAAAACGTATTCATATCAGCGCCTGCCAAAAATATTTTTTCTCTAAGGGCAAGAAATACGAGCACACTCGGCAGACAGCTTTTGAACATGCACTCCTTTGGCCCCGATAGGCTTTACTATATTGCAAGCGGGACATCTTTTGCCGCGCCTATAGTTTCGGCAACCGCAACGCTTCTCTTTGCACATAACCCTTCTCTTACTAATGTGCAGGCAGAATGGATTTTAAGAAAAAGCTCTGTTGATGTAGGCAAAAAAGGATGGGACCCTTATGCCGGTTACGGAAGGCTCGATGCATTGAAGGCGTTAAGCTCAGAAATCGAAAACTTCATATACGCAAGACTTTTTCGTCTGAAGAAAAAAGGAAATTTGCTTGAAATTTACGGCACAGCCGCAGCTTCGTCGTTTGGGCAATACTCTCTCGAAATAGGCGAAGGCGCCGAGCCGGACAACTGGAGAAAAATAAATGAGTCATCGGCGCAGGCAGGAAACAGCAAAATCGGTTCGGTCAAGCTCGATGAGATCAAGGGAGCTTCCGAGTGGACCGTCAGACTGTCCGTAAAAGACAAAAACGGAAAAGAGGACGTTGCAACAAAGACCTTTAAGGTTAAGGACTATTTATAAATATTCGGCTTCTTCTGGTTTTTCATCTTTTGGAATAAATAGAATGGTCAGGAGTCCCGGTATCGTCAGAATGCAGACCATAATAAAGAACATTTTGTATCCGACAGCCTGCTGGAGATACCCACTGATGAATCCGGGCAGCATCATGCCGAGAGCCATGATGCCTGTGGAAATAGCAAAGTGGGAGGTCTTGTATCTTCCACGAGCTGCATACATAAGATATACCATGAATGCTGTGAACCCCAACCCGTAGCCGAACTGTTCCAAGGCAACGAGGACATATGTGAGTCCGATATCAGGCTGGGCATAGGCCATATATACATAAAAAATATCGGGAAAATAAAGCATTACCGCCATAGGCCAGATGCACTTTTTGAGCCCGAACCGGGATATAAGCCATCCGCCGAGTATTCCTCCTGCAACGAGACAGATCATACCAACTGTGCCGTATGCTATCCCGACCTGAGCGGTAGAAAGTCCCAACCCGCCCGCGCTTCTGGGATCCAGCAAAAAAGGCGGGGCCAGCTTGAGAAGCATGGCTTCGGCAAAACGATAGAGCAGAATAAAGGCAATGATCGCCCCTATCTTTTCTTGTTTGAAATAAGAACGGAATATTTCAAACAGGGAAGTATCATTCCTTGCCTCCGCTTGGGAACGTTTACTGTCAGAAGAAGGGAAGGGGAGCACGACCATGTGATACAGGGACGCGAGGATGAACACAAAACCAGCCGCAGAGATAGCTGCTATCCAACTCAATGAAATGCTGCCTGTGGCGGCCTCGATACTGCCCGCCATATAAACGAGCAAGCCCGAGCCGAAGATCATGGCAAGCCGGTAAAATGTGGCGCGAATACCTACGAATAGCGCCTGGTCATCCTTGCTGAGCGCAAGCATATAAAACCCGTCCGCAGAGATGTCATGCGTTGCAGAAATGAATGCGCCGGCTGCAAAGGCCAAGAGAGAAAGGAAGAAATATCCCTCTGTGTTTAGCGCGTAAGCTGCAGAAAAAAGACATATAGCCATAGCAAACTGTGTTGAGAGAATCCATTTTCTCTTAGTTGCATAAATGTCCACTATAGGCCCCCAGAACATCTTGACGACCCATGGCAGGTAGAGCCAGCTTGTCCAGAAAGCAATGCTGGCATTGTCTATCCCCATTTTTTTATACAGGATGACTGAGACGGTGTTGATGATTATATAAGGCAGTCCTTCGGCGAAATAGAGAGTGGGAACGAATACCCATGGGTTGCGGGAAGCCACGTGCTGTTTGCGCATACGGAAAAGACTACCAAATTAACGGGCAAAACATCCAGAAAAAAATACGGCTTGATTTTTTTACGGAATCGAGATGCAGGGAGTTCCTTGACATGTTTCCGGAATATTCTTTATAATTAAACACTTTTTGGCGGGCTTTACAATAATGAAGATATTGATTTCAGAGATACCTGACGAAGGTCTCGATTTAGATATTGATGAGACGATTGAATCGGATGCCGTAAAACTTCTTTCTCCGGTAAGGGGAAATCTCAGCATCAGGAAAGTCGATTCAGAGCTTATAATACAAGGGGATATAACAGCAAAGGCAGAGCTTGAGTGCGGCAGATGTCTTAATGCATATTCAGTCGAAATAGAAGTCCCTGTTAATGTTATCTATCATCCTTTTGAAGAGATGAAGACAGAGGGCAAGTATGAGGTTAAAGAGGATGAGCTTGATATGGGATTTTATGCAGGCGATGAGTTTGACCTGCAGGGACTATTAAAAGAGCAGATTGTTTTGAATATTCCGATGAAACCGCTTTGCAAAGAAACATGCAAGGGAATATGCCTTAAATGCGGGGCGGATTTAAATGTGAAAAAATGTAATTGCGATTTAAAAACAGTAGATTCAAGGCTTGAGATTCTTAAAGAATTACTTAGAAAGGAGCAATAATGGCAAATCCGACACATAGACATACAAGGACAAGAAGAGATAAGCGCAGGGCGAACTGGAAAGGCCAGATGCCGAATCTCAGTTTATGTCCTGAGTGCAAGGAATTAAAGCTGTCGCATAGGGCATGCACAAGTTGCGGTTCGTACAACGGCCGCAAGGTTCTTGAGATAATCGAAAAAGAAGCATGAAGATTGCTCTCGATGCCATGGGAGGCGATTACGCTCCGGCTGTTACAGTCGAAGGCGCTATCGAGACTGTAAGGGAATATGATGATCTTGCGGTCTTGCTTTTCGGAGACGAATCCCGTATTAAAAGAGAACTTAAAGGGAGAAAGTATCCTTCCCACCGCATTCATGTCAGACATGCATCTCAAGTCGTGGGAATGCATGAATCTCCAGTTAC
>Ga0172371_10003648_pt1 | contig 23732 bp, 24 predicted proteins | sample Lak12m_FD_114543 | JGI IMG/M metagenome (GOLD analysis project Ga0172371, IMG submission 114543) | Freshwater microbial communities from Kabuno Bay, South-Kivu, Congo - kab_022012_12m | ecosystem: Environmental > Aquatic > Freshwater > Lake | place: Democratic Republic of the Congo: South-Kivu...
GGCTATGGTTACTACACCGACGATCAGGCGCCCGAAAAGGAGGGTTTGATAGATAAACTCTTTAAAAAATCATGATACAAGAGAGCCACCGTAGGGTGGCTTTTTTGTTCACCGTCTGCCAATTAGGGTGCTATGTGAAAATGTGCTAATTTTGCCAGCCGTAACAGAATGAATTGATTGTAATGGGAAAATCCGGACTTGTACAAAGCGGAACTTTATTTTCAAACCAGAAAGCCACTGTAATTTGGCTTACCGGTTTGCCATGCTCCGGAAAAACTACGCTAGCCACCGGATTGGCTGCGCAACTGCAGAACCTCGGTTTTACTTTAAGACTGCTCGATGGAGATGTTACGCGCCGGGGAATATGCAACGATCTGGGTTTTTCAGATAGCGACAGAACCGAAAATATCCGCCGTATTGCAGAGGTTTCCAAACTTTTCGTCGAAAGCGGAATAATTACCATCAATGCATTTATTACACCTACTGAACATTTGCGCAATATGGCGAAGCAAATTATCGGAGCGCATCGGTTTATCAGCGTTTTTGTAAATGCTCCGCTTGCATTGTGTGAACAACGCGATGTTAAGGGAATGTACCTAAAGGCACGTATGGGTGAGATTGCTAATTTTACCGGCGTCTCTGCTCCGTTTGAGCAGCCGCTGAACCCCGATTTTGTGCTCGATACCATGCAACGTAACGAAGCTACTTCAGTGAACGAACTTTTACACTATATATTACCCAAAATAAAAGCCAAGAATGAGTGAAAAATTCAACCTGACGCACCTCGAGGAGCTGGAATACGAATCGATTTATGTAATCAGGGAGGTTGCGGCCCAGTTCGAACGACCGGTACTCCTTTTTTCAGGAGGCAAAGATTCTATTGTTATGACCTATCTGGCCGTAAAAGCCTTTTATCCTGCACGAATCCCTTTTCCACTGCTCCATATCGACACAGGGCATAATTTCGAAGAAACCATTGTTTACCGCGATGATTTGGTAAAGAAGTTCGGTGCTCAGCTCATTGTTGGTTCGGTGCAGGAAAGTATTGATCAGGGCAGAGTAGTTGAAGAAAAAGGCCCAACTGCAAGTCGCAATCTTTTACAAACCACCACACTACTCGATACCATCGAAAAATATAAGTTTGATGCAGCCATGGGCGGCGGCCGCCGCGACGAGGAAAAGGCGCGTGCCAAGGAGAGGTTCTTCTCTCACCGCGACGAATTTGGGCAGTGGGATCCTAAAAACCAGCGACCTGAACTGTGGAATATCTTTAACGGACGTAAAAATCCGGGTGAGCATTTCAGGGTTTTTCCTATCAGCAACTGGACCGAAATGGATGTTTGGCAATACATACTAAAAGAACAAATTGAGCTTCCCAGCCTTTACTTTACCCATCAGCGCGAGGTGTTTAACCGCGATGGGCAATGGATGGCCCAAGCACCGTTTATGATGCTTAAAGAAGGTGAGCATTACGAAACCAAAACAGTGCGTTGCCGCACCATTGGCGACATTTCGTGCACAGGTCTTACCCTCAGTACCGCCAATTCGGTTGAAGATATTATTCAGGAAATTGCTGCAACAAGGGTTACCGAGCGCGGCGGAAGGGCTGACGATCAGCGCTCTGAAGCAGCCATGGAAGACAGAAAAAAGGAAGGCTATTTTTAATGAATAAAAAACCAAATGGCGCAGAGCCAAATGAACAGAACAGTATGGATGAATTTTCAACCAAAGGTTACCTCGATATGGAATTGCTGCGGTTTACCACCGCAGGTAGTGTTGACGACGGCAAAAGTACCCTGATTGGCCGTTTGCTTTACGACAGTAAGTCAATATTTGAGGATCAGCTTGAAGCTGTGAAGCGCGCCAGTATACGCCGGGGAAATGAGCATATCGATCTGGCCCTGCTTACCGATGGCCTCCGGGCCGAGCGCGAACAGGGAATCACCATCGATGTTGCCTACCGATACTTTGCTACGCCAAAGCGCAAGTTTATCATTGCTGACACACCTGGCCATATCCAGTATACCCGCAATATGGTTACTGGTGCATCAACAGCCAATGCTGCCATCATTCTTATTGATGCCCGAAACGGAGTTATTGAGCAAACCTTCAGACACTCCTATATAGCATCACTTTTGCGCATCCCTCATGTGATAGTATGCGTTAATAAAATGGATCTGGTGGGATACAGTCAGGAAGTTTTCGATACCATCCGCAGCGACTATGAAGCCTTTGCCGCCAAGGTTGATATCCGCGATATTACCTACGTGCCTATTAGTGCTTTACATGGCGACAATGTGGTTGATGCATCATCGAATATGCCCTGGTACCAGGGCGGTACTCTGCGCAATGTGCTTGAAAATATTGAAATCGGGAACGACCACAACCTTACCGATCCACGTTTCCCTGTGCAATACGTTATTCGGCCATTATCCGACGAATTTCACGATTACCGCGGATATGCAGGCCGGGTAGCCGGAGGCGTATTTAAACCCGGAGATCAGGTGGTTGTGCTTCCTTCATTGCTCAGCAGCCGCATTAAAACGGTTGATCTGTATAATAAACAGATCGAAAGGGCTTATGCTCCCATGTCGGTTACCATTACGCTCGAAGATGATATCGATATTAGCCGGGGCGATATGCTGGTAAAACACGACAATATGCCTGAAGTAACTCAGGATATTGAAATTATGGTGTGCTGGATGAATGAAAAACCGCTTCAGGTGAATGGAAAATATGCCCTTAAACACACCACCCGCGATGTTAGATGCATTGTGAAAGAGGTAAAATACAAGGTGAACGTGAACACCCTCGAAAAAAGTACCGGTGATTTATCAGTAGGTTTAAATGACATTGCCTGCATCACCCTTCGTACTACCAAACCGCTTTTTGTTGATCCATACATGAAAAACCGCCGTACAGGTTCGCTTATTCTTATCGACGAGGCAAGCAACAATACAGTTGGTGTAGGAATGGTTCAATAACCTTAATTGTAGAAGCCAACATTTAAGTTGAAATGCATAGCAAGGTGCAGGCCTCGGTAAAGGAATAACCTAAAGAGAATCAGCACAAAAAATGCAACTCCCAACACAACCAGTGCTGGTGGCTGCCTGCGCCGGCTGGGGCGTTCGGCCAGATTGCGTGCCCTTGCTTTTTGATTGAAGAGCAGAGGGGTAACCAAAAATCCGGCAGTAGCCAGTATAATCAGATCATACACCATTATGGTTGGATGCTGTGGGGGTGCATTGGGAATTTTAACAACCGCAACCAGTATCGATCCCAGAATCCACGGTGCTACAAACCGCGATCCGATGGCCAGAAACTTTCTCCAGGGTTCTTTACGAATTCCTTGTGGGATAGTTTCGATGGCATAACCCGCGCTGCGGTAACCAATTACTGTGAGCAGAAAAAGAAAAATCAGAGAAAAGGATATTCTGATAAAGGTGTTCAGAAACAACCAGTTGGCAACATATCCAAATCCCTGACTGGTTACAATGCCGGCAACAAAAGCACCCAGAAAATGTGCTGATCCCAGAAAAGCCATCCACATAAAAAACAAACGGAACTGCGGATTTATTTTCTGACGTTTTAATATCAGCTGGTAAATGAGCAGCGAAGTTAATACCGCAGCAAAAGGGCTTGCCAGGGTTATGGCTATAATGTTAAAACGTGTCCATAATTCACTGTTGTTGCCAATCGGGAAATAAATTTCGTAGTAATACAGCACCGAGTCGATGCCGAAAGCTGAAGCAACCAGAATTTCGGTAAATTGGTAAATCAGGTAAATACTCAGATAAGCAAGAATAAATAATCCGGCTGAATTGGCCATTATGTGCAATTCGCCCGGTAAAACATAAAAGAGTTCTGATTTGGGTGCTTTTGGTATAACCAATGGCTTGCGCCTGCGTTTTTTCTGTTTACGGAAAAGCTTTTTATAGAACTCACTGTTTTTAATAAGGTTTCGCCTTCGACCACGGTGTCTGCGTTTTTTTAATATCTGGGGTGCAACCGGAATTATACTGATTTCGGTAGTTATAGGGGGTTCAATTCCCTGACCGGTTTTTTGTGCGAGTCTGATCTTTTCAGTAAGTTCAGCCGCGTCAACTTTAGCCTTGGAGGCTTTAATTCGGGTGAGTTTAAAAGCATCCTGCAATCGGTGCTGCAATCCGGGTTTCTTTTTTCTTTTGCGCTTTTGTGCAGGGATATTAACAGCACTTACATCAGCAGTGTTTTCTTCGGGTTTTACAACAACTATCTTCCGCCTGCGCTGTTGTCTCGCCGGGTCCTGACCGGTGAGTTTCTTCACGATGGCATTGGTAAATCTTTGCAGAAGTCCTCGGTTCTCCGACATTTTAGTTTGATGGCTTTAACCCTTTTTATCAGGCATTCATATAAATAAGCAGTTGCCGGTAATCGTCGTGCGTAAGTTTTTGCACGTAGGTGGCAACGTTGTTCTGAATCATAATGCGCAGTATCTCATTTTGATCGGCGTTTTCCACGGCCTGATTCAGGCGGACCGGACTGCCAATTTCATCAAAAAATGTTTCAAATTTCAGGATTGTTTCGTCCACCGAGTTTACGCCGAATACTTCACGCCCGAGTAGTTCGATGCGGTGCGGGAGTCTGTCTTTGTGCAATCGCAGCCAGGCCGGATAGGTGATTGATAATGAAGCACCATGAGGTACGTCGTAAAGCAGCGATAATACGTGGCCGATACTGTGAACTCCCCAGTCGCCGGTTCCGCGACCATACATGGTCATTCCGTTCAAAGCCATGGTAGCGGCAAACATAATTTTGGCCCTCAATTCATAATCGGATAAATTATTCATCAGTTTTGGCCCGTACTCAACAGCTTCTCTTATAATGGAAAAGATAAACTTATCAGTAAGGGTAGCATCTTCGCCTTTTCCAAAATAGGCTTCGAGGCTGTGGGCTACAAGGTCGGCAATTCCATAGGCTGTATAATCAGCCGGCACAGTTGCTGTGAGCTGCGGATCCAGAAATGAGTGCTTTGGATAAAGCAAAGGACCACCATAACCTTCTTTACGCTCACTGGCGTGGTTCGATAGTACTGCAAACGGATTCATTTCGGTGCCGGTTGCCGCCAGAGTGAGCACTGCAATTAGCGGAATAGCTGTTGATGGAGTTCTTTTGCGCTCAAAAAAATCCCATGCCAGGCCTTGTACAGGGATAGCGATTGAAATTATTTTAGCTGAATCGATTACACTTCCACCGCCAACGGCCAGTATTACATCAACATTGTTGGAGCGGCCAAGCTGAGCGGCAGCATCTACATCGCTTACCAGAGGATTCGATTTAATACCGCTGTATTCGATTATTCTGGCACCTGATTTTGACAGGAGCGAGATAATCTGATCGTACAAACCACTTTTTTTGATTGAATTTTTTCCATAAACCAGTAAAACAGTTTTTCCATATGCTGAAACTGTGGAAGGTAGTTTATCGAGTACATTTTTTCCAAAATGCAGGGTAGTCGGATTAAAGGCAATAAAATTTTCCATGGTTATCGTTTTGTTTTTTTGAATCGGGGTGCCGGTGTTATGGCATCGTCGAGTATAAAGTCCATTTGTTTTTTCTGTAAATCAACGCGTTTAACGATAATCCGCAACGGGGCGCCAAGTTTAAATTCGCGGCCGTAATGCTGACCAATTACCCGGTAGTTGTCGTCGTCGAGATAATAAAAATCATCGTCGAGGTATTTTAGCGGTATCATCCCTTCGCATTTGCTTCCCTCGAGTTCAACAAAAATACCCCATTTACTGATACCTGATATTGCACCATTGAATGATTGACCGATTTTATCGCTAAGATATTCGGCCTGCTTGTATTTTACTGATGCTCGTTCGGCTTCTGCAGCCTTGCGTTCCATTTCTGAGCTATGATCGCAGTATTCCTCAAACTCATCTCGGTTTACCGATGATTTGCCTTCCATATACCGCTCAAGCAGGCGATGTACCATAAGGTCGGGATAACGGCGGATAGGAGAAGTAAAATGTGTATAATATTGAAACGCAAGTCCGTAATGGCCAATATTTTCAGTAGAATAAATGGCTTTGGCCATGGTTCTGATGGCAATGGATTCAATCATGGTTTCTTCACCTTTGCCGGCAATTTGGGTAAACAGGGTGTTAAATGATTTGGCCAGGCTTTTGCGCGAACCGGTGCTCATTTTATATCCAAGTTTGGCAATAAACTCGGTAAACTTCTGGAGCTTATCGGGGTTAGGCTCGTCGTGGATACGGTAAACAAAGGTTTTTGGTGATTTATTGCCGGTTTTTCGGCCTACTTTCTCAGCAACTTTGCGGTTTGCCAGCAGCATAAAATCCTCAATCAGCATATTAGCTTCCTTTTGCTCCTTCACATAGGTGTCAATTGGTTTGCCCTTTTCATCCAGAATAAATTTAACCTCCTGTGAATGAAAAGCAATTGAACCCTTTTTGAAACGTTCCTGCCGCATTTTTTCGGCAAGGCTATTCAAAATCAGCAATTCTGATTTATAGTCGCCTTCGGCGCCTTCTATCATCATTTGAACCTCCTCGTAGCTATAGCGCCTGTTGCTGCGGATGATGGTTTTACCATACCATTCGTTGTATATTACCGCATGTTCGTCCAATTCATACACGGCTGAGAAACAAAGCTTATCCTCATCGGGCCTGAGTGAGCAAACCATGTTCGAAAGCTTTTCGGGAAGCATTGGAATGGTGCGATCGACCAGATAAATCGAAGTTCCTCTTTCATAGGCCTCTTTATCGATTGCGGTTCCGGGTTTGACGTAATGAGAAACATCGGCAATATGTACTCCAACCTCCCAATGTCCGTTATCCAGCTTAAGCAGCGACAAGGCGTCGTCAAAGTCTTTGGCATCAGGCGGGTCGATGGTACAGGTCCAGATTGGCCTGAAATCGCGCCGACGTAATATTTCAGCTTCGCTAATAGTAATTGGTATTTTGTCGGCTTCTTTAAGTGTTGCCGGATTGAATTGCAGCGGAAATTCAAAACTTGCCAGAATGGAGTTCATTTCCACATCATTGTTGCCAGGGTTTCCGAGCACCTGCACTATCTCACCAAAGGGATTTTTGGAATGTTCGGGCCATTCGGTTAGCCTGGCTATTGCTTTCTGCCCGTTTTTTGCGTTGAGCAGCGATTCCTTAGGTATAAACAAATCAACAGGTACCGAAACATCATCGGGTACCAGAAAGGCAAATTTGCCGGTTAATTGAACCGTACCTACAAACTGCGTACGTTTTCGCTCAACAACTTCAACCACCTGACCTTCGGTTTTACGCCCTTTGCGCATCGGAAACAAATGCGCCTTAACTTTATCGCCATCCAGCGCATGGCCTGTGTTACCGGCGTTTATAAATACATCTTCGGTTAGTTCGGATGAAGAAACATAGGCTTTCCCGGTTTGTTTCATGTCGAGGGTGCCGGTAATTGTTGTCTGAAGCAGTTTATCGGCAAGCAAATCGGGATTGTATTTGAATTTGCCCCGATTAAGCTCAAGTATAACCCCTCGGGCAAGCATTGAGTCGAGTATGCCTGCAATAATCCCTCTTCCGGCTTTATCCGACACACCAATCATTTTGGATACTTGCTTATAGTTGAACGACCTGAACGGATTGGCTAAAAATAATGACTCAACCAGATTCTGGAGTGGATTGGCTGTTGCAGCTGGCCTGGCATTTGATTTTTTCTTTCCCATAACGGTAGGTTATTAGGGTAAAGATACTAATTAACCCAATTATCAGGCCCGTTTTTGAAGGTAATAAAAGTGGTTAAGATGGTTGGAGTTAGGGTACGTGGGTTGAAAAAGCGGGGGTTCATACATTTCAGAATATATATTTACCATATATCCAGCAGATTAGACTACCCTGATTGATGATTGTTGTCAGAAAAAATTGACTGTAATAGCCGCTATTTGTTTTTTTAGGGATAAAACAAAATAAATTTTTTTTGTCTGTCGGTGGTTACTTTTAATTGAAACAGCGATAAACCCTTGAATGCCCGGAAAACCCGTTTCTAAAACGGACTAATCCAGCTAAAGTAAGACAAGAGTAACAACTAATATACGGGGGTATATAATGGACTCGGGGAAAAAACGAATTCTGCTGGCTGAAGACAATGCCATCAACCAAAAGGTGGCGGTTCTGATGCTTAAGAAGTACGATCAAAGTATCGACATAGCAGACAATGGAAGAATCGCGGTTGAAAAATTCCAGACCCATGAATATGATCTGGTGCTAATGGATTTGCACATGCCTGAACTTGATGGTTTTGAGGCTACACTTAAAATCAGGGAAATTGAACAGGCCGAAAACCGCCATAAAAAAGTTAAAGTTTACGCTATGACGGCAAGTTCGATTACCGACGAAAGCGAGCGTTGCTATGCTGTGGGTATGGATGGGTATATCAGCAAGCCGTTTAAGGCTGAGGAAGTAATTAATGTACTCGCCTGAATCCGTTTCCTGGAATCGCACGTAGCAGTTCGCGGGTATACTCCTGGCCTGGATTGCTGCAAATCTGATCAGTTTCACCATATTCCACCACTTTACCGAGCTGCATTACCAGCATACGGTCCGACATATAGTGTACCACCGAAAGATCGTGTGAAATAAAAATGTAGGTAAATCCGAATTCCTTCTTTAAATCGTTGAGCAGGTTTAAAACCTGTGCCTGTACGGATACATCGAGTGCCGATACTGACTCATCGCAGATAATAAATTCAGGGTTGAGAGCCAGCGTGCGCGCAATGCATATGCGCTGTCGCTGACCTCCTGAGAACTGATGCGGATATCTTCGATAATGGTCGGGTTGCAATCCGACCCGCTCTAAAAGTTCTGCAACTTTCTCGCGGCGCTGTGAAGCAGGGTATAAGTTATGTACTTTCATTGGCTCAGCTATAGATTCGCCGGCGGTTATTCTCGGGTTTAACGATGAGTAAGGGTCCTGAAAAATAAGCTGCATTCGCCTCCGCATGAGCCTGATCTGCTCTTTGTTTAATGCTGTTAGTTCCTTCCCATCGAATAAAACGCTTCCATTATGAGGTGAAATTAGTTGTAGAATAGCCCGGCTAAGTGTGGTTTTGCCGCAACCCGATTCACCCACAAGCCCCAGCGTTTCGCCACGGTAAACCGAAAAACTCACATTATCAACCGCTTTAAAGTTGGGCTTCTGTGGTTTGAATAAGCTCCGTGAATGGCTAAAATGCACGGATAGAGCATTTACTTTTAACAAAGGTTCACCGGCATATAATTTTTGATGAAAAGCAGCGCGATCGGCATTCGTGCTATATTTTATCTTAAAATCCGGATTTTCATAATCACCGCCGGATGGCATAAAATCACTTACTACCGGCAGCCTTAAAGGGCGTTGGTCAAGTGGCGGCCGGCAAGCCAGCAAGCCTTTGGTATAGGGGTGCAACGGGGAATTAAAAACAGTATGTACATCGCCTTGCTCAACTATTTTGCCCTGGTTAATTACAACAACCCTTGATGCAATTTCAGCAATTACACCAAGATCGTGACTTATAAATATCAGACTCATCCCGTATTTTGCCTGCAGCGACTTTAAAAGTGTAAGAATGGTTTTCTGAACGGTTACATCCAGCGCGGTGGTGGGTTCGTCGGCAATTACAATATCAGGCTGGCAGGCCAGTGCCATAGCTATCATAACCCGTTGTTTCTGACCACCCGATAATTGATGAGGATAGGCTTTGAACACCCTCTCCGGATCAGGCAGCATTACTTCGCGAAACATAGCAATTGCATGCTTGGCAGCATTGCGACGCGAATAACCAAGGTGCAGACGTATAGACTCTGTAAGCTGCCTTCCGCAACGCATCACCGGATTGAGCGAAGTCATGGGTTCCTGAAAAATCATGCTTATTTTTCGCCCGCGAACTTTTTGCATTGCTGATTCAGTGCACTTAGCCAAATCGGTTTTGGGCATTCCATCTGTGGTGAATACAATACGACCACCTGTTATTATGCCAGTATTGGCGGGCAATAAGCCCATTACCGCGAGTGATGTTACCGATTTGCCTGATCCGCTTTCTCCGACAATACCAAGCGCTTCACCTTTATTTAAATCGAAAGTAACAGCATCAATGGCTGTTGTGATGCCATTCTCGCTCCTGAAAGCAACGCTCAGGTTTTCAATTTTAAGGATAGGCTCATTCATACAATTGATTTAAGCGCCGGGCGCTATAGTAGAGCGTTACGGTTTGTATCCTGTTTAATAAAAATAAATAGTAAAATGGTGAATGCCCACAATGATGAACCGCCGTAGCTGAAGAATGGCAAAGGTATACCGATTACCGGCACAAGTCCTATGGTCATACCTATGTTGATCATAAAGTGAAAGAAAAGGATGGCTGCTACACCGTAACCATAAACACGGCTGAAATCGGATCGCTGTCGCTCGGCTAACATAATCAGCCTTGTTAAAAGTGTGATAAAAAGCACAACCACAACAAGCGTTCCGGCAAATCCCCACTCCTCACCAACAGTGCAAAAAATAAAATCTGTGCTTTGTTCAGGTACAAAATTGTATTTGGTTTGGGTGCCGTTAAGGAAACCTTTACCAAATACACCGCCTGATCCGATGGCAATTTTCGATTGATTTACATTGTAACCTGCCCCTTTCAGGTCGAGTTCCTTTCCGAGCAGCACATTGATTCTGGTTTTTTGATGTTCGCCCAGAAAGTGATCTACACCATATTCTACCGAATAGGTAAATGCCAGGCCGATTATCAGCAATCCAATCAGATTGAAAATATTCTGGCGGTTGCGTTTTATAAAGAAAAACATCACCAGCGCCAAAGCAATAATAAATATCATTACATAATAGGTGCCTACCATAAGGGTTGAAAGTGCAATAATCACTATCAGGGCCCCTGCAAGCAGGAAATTACCTGATAAACCCATACGATACAGTACCAGAATAAATGATCCGTAAACCAGGGCCGAGCCGGTATCGTTTTGCAGAAGAATCAGAAGTGCCGGAAAACCCATAAGCATCAGCGGAATAAGCCGGTTACGTAAATTTTTCAGATTAATATGCTGAGTACTGAAAAAACGGGCTAAAGCAAGATTGGTAGCGAATTTCGCAAATTCGGCCGGCTGAAGTCCAAAACCGCCTATCTGAAACCATGATTTTGAACCCGAAACAGTGCTTCCGGCAACCAGTACTACTACCAACGACAGAATAGTGAGCCCGTATATTATGTAAGCAAATGTGCTGAAAAACCGTGAATCGGTAAGCAGAATAACCAGGGCAATAAACAACGAAGTGAGTATCCAGATCAATTGTTTGCCATAGCTTTGCGACATATCAACAATGCTGCTGTACTCTTCGTTGTAAACAGCAGCATAAATATTGATCCACCCAAGCAATATCATTACAAGATAAAGGATTACCAGGGTCCAGTCAATATTGTTAAATATGTTTTTGCGTTCGCGTACCATTAAAACAATTTTGTTGAAATCATGCGTTCTTCCACATCGGTGCGTTTGATATAACCTTTAATGTATTTTTCCATCATCAGCGAGGCGATAGGCAAAGCCCAGGTAGCGCCGAATCCTGAATTTTCGACAATAACAGCAATGGCGATTTTCGGGTTTTCAACCGGAGCGAATGCAATAAACAGTGAATGATCTTTTCCGTGCGGATTTTCGGCAGTTCCGGTTTTGCCGCACATGGTAACACTATCAATCTGATACCAGCGTGCTGTACCCAGAGTGGCCACCTGGCGCATTCCTTCAACCACAATGTCAAAGTTGGCCTTGTCGATGGTGGCTATATTTTTAGGGTACAATTTGGCAGGTTTGGTTCTTTCTCCAATGGCTTTTACAACATGGGGGGTAAAATAATAACCCCGGTTTGCCAGTGTTGTTGCATAATTTGCGAGCTGCAGAGGGGTAACCAGAATTTCGCCCTGTCCAATGGATAATGAACGGATGGTCATAGCATTCCAGTGCCCTTTGCCGTAGATGGCGTCATACTTTTCGGCCGAAGGGATATTGCCCGAGAGTTCAAACTGCATATCGGTGCCAAGTTTTTTGCCAAATCCAAGGCTCATTACATGATTACGCCAGGCTACATAATTTTCGCGCAGGCTGCCTCTTTGGCTGCTATTGACAATTGATCTGAAAACCTGCCAGTGAAATGGGTTACATGATTGCTGTATAGCCACCTCAACACCGAGCGGCGACTGATGGTTGTGTGTGCATTTAATAGGTGATGATGATGGTCCCTGACAGGTATAACGTGTAGAAAGTGTCAGTACACCCTCTTGCAAACCTACAAGGTCGTTAACCATTTTATATGTTGATCCCGGAGGATAGGTGCCGGCCATTGCCCTGTTGAGCAGTGGTTTAACCGGATCTTCGGAGAGCCGCACAAAATTTTTACCTCTTACCCTGCCAACCAGTAAATTTGGATCGTAACCAGGGCTGGATAAAAATGCAAGAATTTCGCCGGTGGATGGTTCAATGGCTACCACGCTCCCCATTTTACCAGTCATTAATTTTTCACCATACTCCTGCAAATCACCATCAATTGACAGGTATAAATCCTGACCCATAATTGCAGCTGAATCAAACCGGCCTTCCTGAAAACTTCCTACTTCGCGGTTATGAACATCAACCATTTTGATTTTCATTCCCTTTATTCCACGTAATACTTCTTCGTACGATTTTTCAATACCGCTAATTCCGATATAGTCGCCCGATTTATAATAGGGGTTTTTGTCTATCTGAGCCTGAGTAACCTCACCCACATAACCAAACAAATGTGCTCCCATTGGTTTGGGATAATAACGAATGGTGCGTGGCTGTACAAAAAATCCCGAGAAACGATACATTTTTTCTTCCAGGTAACCATACGTCTCTTTTGAAATTTGCTTTTCGAACAGGCTCGATTTAAACCTCGAGTATTTCATGGCTTTTTCCATGCGTTCAATAAAGCCTTCTTTGGTTATTTCAAGCAACCTGCAGAACTCAAGCGTATCAATATCCTTAACCTGCATAGGTGTAACCATAAGGTCGTACACGGCCTCATTGTAGACAAGTAATTTGCCTTCGCGGTCGTATATAAGTCCGCGCGCCGGATACTGGGTTACATATCTTAATACATTGTTGTTGGCTGAGAGGGTATAGCTTTTGTCAATCAACTGAATGTAAAACAGGCGTAGCAGATAGATGAACCCTACTGCCATAAATATAGCAATTACAACTTGTTTGCGCGATGCAAGGGTTCGGTTGGCCATGGAGCAGAATCGAAGAGAAATTCAGTACAAATTTACTGAATTACATGGTAGCACTTTGAAAAGATTCGTCGCTGCAGCTTAAAAAATGAAACGACTATAATAACAACGGGTACGACAATTTTTCGGCAATTTCAGCCAGATAATTGTGAATGAATCCTAGATCCAGCCTCTCATTTTGTAATACGACAAAGCAGCGTACTCGCGGATTATGATGATTTCATATTTAAGATGATTCCAGAACTGGTAACGGAGTTGCAGATTATGTCCGATATCCGGAGCGAGTTTGTTTCCTTTAAGGGCATTGTCATCAAAGGCGAGATCGTCTTCGAGCGAGTTCTCAAACGTGGGTAGCCCGCTCACATTGGTAAACCGGCACTTGCGAAAGCTCAATACCGCCCTGCGCATGTGCTCGGGTGAAGTTACCAGCGTAACTGGCTGATTAAGGTTTTTACCAAGCAGGCTTGCCAGCTGCATAGCCTGGCTACGGGTGTTTTTTCCTTCGGCAGCGAAAAAGATACGGTTGCGGCTGATGCCGTGGAGGCATAGTTCGTCGGCAATTTTAAACGGGTCGCTGAGTGAATCGTTCAGATTGCCGGGCACCGCAATAAAAATGCGTGCCTCAGGTACCTGTAAAGCAAGTTTGGCGGTATAATAGGCACGTATCAGACCATTCTCGCTGGGTATTCCAGCTCCTGAAAGCATCACAATAACAGCAGGTTTGCTTTTGATTCGGCTGTTGGAAGTTGCCAGATTGTAGTAGGCATAAAATGGGAGTGTTGTAAACGCAAGTAAACACAACAACACAAAAAAGCTGCCGGTTATAATTAAAAAGGTGCGTAACAGGGCAAGTGGCCTGAATTTAAGTTTACTCATTGGCATAGAGTAAGATTCCACCCTCATTTTTGCCATCGTTTATCCGGCCAAAGAAATTCTCGTCCATTTGCTCGGCGAGTGTGACAGGGTTCAGATAGCGGGCCGATATCTTAACTGAATTGTCGGCCATAATCTTAACTTTAACGTAATTATATACATAGCCATCGCCCTTTGGGTTTTCTATCAGGCGGTTCTCCGATGCAACAATAAAGGCTTCCTTATTCCGGACAGCGTTTGGTGCAAAATATTCAAATACATCAAGCGGCATTCCTCCGATGGCGTCGGGAATTTTGTCCTGTTTTTCGTTATCTGAAATTAACTCGCACCTGGCATACTGAAATACCATGCGCACCGGAGTCCCACTTTTAACGGCCTGCATCAGTTCTTCAAATGAATAAAGCTGCCGGGTTTGGGCATCCGCCGAGAAATGGGCTAAAATTAAAATGCTTAAAACCAATAAAATATTTTTCATAACTACTGCTTTTTAACAACTATAGGCGGAGTTTGAATGGTATTGCTTTTGTTGAGCTCACGGTCACATATGTATACCTCAAACATGATAGTGTCGTAGGCTGATAGCGGGTTGTTTACAAAAAGGGTATCCTCAATTTCACCGCTGATGGCTTTAATTTTTCCTGAGGGTGTAAGAATCGGAATCCGGCCGTTGAATGTGGCTGTATCATACACAAGGGTTGTATCGTTGATATAGTTTGGGGTGATTAAAAGCACTTCTTTAAACTGCCCTTTTTGTTTTTCGAAATAGCGCACAAACAGGTTGTAATCATAAGGCGGAAGGGTGTCGTTGTCGTAAAGACCAATGTTACCGTCGCCGTCGGCAAACGAAAACCTCAACACCCCGCGCTGGTCGATGCCTTGCTGATCGCGCAGCAGGGTGAAATCGAGAAAACCAATGCTAGGTTCGGGCGGGTAGTCTTCATAGCGCTTGCAGGCAAAAAACAATAGCGCAAGCAAAAGCAATAAACTCAGGTTTATAAGGCGTTTCATGAAATAGCAGATTTGAATTCATAACGGACAAATCGTGTGCCATAGTATATACTGAGCAACAGTGGATTTGCACTTATTGCAAAACTACTCATTTTGAAACAAATCGGGCGGGTTATCCAGCGGAATAATCAAAGTTGCATCGTTGTTTCTAACACTATTCACCCTGTCTGAAACCCTGTAGCATTTCATTCTCAGCGCATCGAACGGAAGCAGCAGTTTGTCGTAATCGGGTTCAGCGGCTGTGCTGAGCCAGTTTGAATAATCTGCTTTATCAATGATAACCGGCATGCGATCGTGAACAGGCTCCATAAGCGTATTGGGCCCGGTAGTAATAATGGTAAAACTCCTGGTCAGATGGCCTTCAGGGTTTTTCCATTCGTCCCATAATCCGGCCATGGCAAATGGTGCATTATCTTTCATTGTAAACCTGAATGGCACTTTAGCACCGGTGCGTGCCCACTCAAAAAAGCCATCGGCAGGTACAAGGCATCGGTTTTTTCTGAGCAGGTTTCTGAACATGGGTTTTTCAGTCAGACTTTCGGCCCGTGCGTTGATAACAGGTGCACTTTTCGGTACTTCTTTCGCCCAAAAGGGGATAAGCCCCCATCTATAATAGCTTAATTTTTGTGGTGCATCGTTTGTTATTACGGCCAGTTGCTGGGTAGGCGCGCCATTGTAACGCGGCACATACGGAGCTTCGCCTCCGGCCAGCGTGAAAAATTCATTCAGACGTTGTTCTTCGGTTGTTAGTGAAAATCTTCCGCACATTTTTGAAAACTTAAAAGGATAAAGTTATGAATTTTCAGAGCGGATAATTCATTCTGATTCATTTTGATTACCTTTGAAACTACCTCGTCGAACCATTCATACAGTTTGAAAACGGGAAACGAATTACCAATAATAACATAATCAGGATGAAAAAATTTGCTGTAATACTTGCCGGCAATGGTGTTTATGATGGCGCTGAGATCCACGAAGCAACGCTTACCCTTTATGCCATTCAGAAAAACGGGGCAGTTTATGAGATTTTTGCACCGGATATTCCACAGCATCATGTGGTTAATCATATTACCGGTAAAGAAATGAACGAAACGCGCAATGTGCTGGTTGAGGCAGCGCGCATTGCCAGAGGAAACATTAAACCCCTCATCAACTTTAATGCACGCGATTTTGATGCATTGATTTTTCCGGGTGGGTTCGGCGTGGCAAAAAACCTGTGTTCTTTTGCGTTCGACGGGGCTGATTGTTATGTTGAAGAAACCACCGCAAAAGCCATTAAAGACATGGCCAGTCTTAAAAAGCCGATTGGGGCTTTGTGCATTTCGCCGGCTCTAATTACGCGTATTTTAGGAAATGTTGAAGTAACCATTGGCAACGATGCTGCTACTGCAGCCGGAATAACGCAAATGGGTGGTACGCATATATCTGCCGGCCATGGCGAGGTTGTGCGCGATTCGCACAGGCCGGTTTTTACCACACCCTGTTATATGCTCGATGCCACCATCGTTCAGATTGCCGATGGAGCCGATAATATTGTGAAAGCAATATTGCAGGAATTGGGCTGAAAGGCTTTAACCAACCAGGTTAATCTGCTCGAGGGCTGGTAAATCAAGCAAAATAATATTTTTATCTTCAAGCCGTATTAAACCATCTTTCTCAAAAGATTTGAGCAGTTTTACCGTGCTCTCGGTCGACAAGCCTGCAAAATCAGCAATATCTCTGCGGCTTAGGTAAGGGAAAATATCTTCGCCATCCTGCTCATTCCAAATGTAAAGCAAAGCACCGGCCAATCGGCCATTCATCTGCTTGTACATGAGGTTCTGCACCGAATGGTACAGGCGGCTGTTTTGCTCACAGTAGCGGTTAATAATGCCGTAAGCAAATGCACCATTACTTTTAATCAGGTTCGATACGGCTTCTTTTTCAATAAGACAGGCGGTGGTTTCGCGCAAAGCAACGACCGAGTAGTTGTAGGTGTGATTGTTGAATGCTACGGATAATCCTACAAATTCGCCTCCTTTTACTAGCCGCAGGTTGAAGTTGCGGGTGTTATCTCCTTCAACATATTGTTTGCTGAGCCCGTTGATGACAAAAAGTACACTTGAAGCAAAGGCGCCCTGTTTGGTTAGATTTTCGCCCTTACGAAATACAACCCTTGTTTTGCTGTTTCGCGCGAGCTCAATTTCTTCGGGCAGAAGATTTTTAAAGCATGGAGCTTCCAGGTTGTCGAAAAGGCAGTCATCAGGAGGTAAAAATGATTTCATTGCTGGCGATTGTATTGCAAAAATAGCCAATTCGGCGCACAGTTGCCAAATAATATTGGTGCTGCGTTGGGCACATGCTTGTATTGTATAAAATCTTACTCAATAAATAAGTTAAGCAAACTCAATTGCAGTCTTATGTTACCCAACAGCTTGTTTCTTTGCTATAAATTTATTGACGCCTAACTTTGCAGCACAAAAATTAAAGGTTATGAAACAAACACTCAATACCGTTTGGAATGGTAATATGCAATTTGATGCACTGGTTGGCGACCATCATGTAATTATGGATGCCGCACCCGAAGTTGGTGGCAGCAACGAAGGGCCCAGGCCCAAGGCACTGATGCTGGCTTCATTGGCCGGTTGCACCGGAATGGATGTTATTTCAATCCTGAAAAAAATGCGGGTTGAACCCGAATCATTTGCCATGCGAATTGAAGCTGAAATGACCGAGGAGCATCCAAAACATTATTCGGCCATACACATTATCTATGAATTCAAAGGCTCAGACCTTGATGAAGAGAAACTACGCAAAGCCATCGACCTGTCGCAGGAACGGTATTGTGGTGTTTCGGCTGTGTACCGCAAAGCGATGCCGGTAACCTACGAAATAAAAATTCTCTGATAAAGGGGGTATATTCTCTCTTCACGCAAACGAACAAAAGTCAAACTTAAAATCCAGAACATTATGCTTTACACCAATCTTCACCACGTAATGACAGCTGCCGAGCATCAGAAACTCATAAGCGAAAACGAAAATGTAATGATTTGCTGCGGCCGGATGGGTCCCATGTGTATTCCGGTTTATGGGATTATGGAAGATCTTGAGGACGAATACAAACATGTGAAATTTGCCGATATGGAATTTGATAATCCTGAGGCTCACGTTATCCGTAATGTGCCCGAAGTGCGTGGTTTTATGGGTATTCCCTTTACCATTTATTATAAAAACGGTCAGCTTGTTAAGGCCACCTCAAGTATTCAGAGCATGGCTCAGGTTAAAGCCATTCTCGATAAGGAGTTTTCGCCGGTAACGGTTGGATAAGTTACTGAATCCTGTTTTTAAAGAACGTCGGTGCTGCCAATGGCAGAACCGACGTTTTATAGAATTCGTAAACTTATGGAAACATCAAACCACTTTGATGCCATTATAATAGGCGGGGGACCCGCCGGAATGACTGCCGGAATCTACCTTTCGAGAGCCCGTTTCCGCACACTCATTATAAGTGATGGTGTGCTGGGCGGCCAAATGGTTTTAACGCACGAAATTGCCAATTATCCGGGCGTTGAAAGCATCTCGGGATATCAGCTTTCGAGCGCCATGAAGAATCAGGCCAAAAAGTTTGGCTGCACCATCCGCAGTAACGTGCAGGTGTCAGCATTTAACCTTACTGATGATTTGAAACAGGTTGAGCTCTCAGATGGAACCACCTATACTTCGCACGCTGTAATACTTACTCCGGGAGGCCGGTCGCGCACACTGAACGTGCCCGGCGAATCAAAATTCAAGGGACGTGGCATATCCTACTGCGCTACCTGCGATGGCGATTTTTTCACCGGAAAGGAAATTGTAGTGGTTGGTGGCGGAAATTCAGCCCTCGAAGAGGCTGTTTCGTTAACCAAATATGCCAGCAAGGTAACCATTGTGCATCAGTTTGATCATTTTCAGGCCTTTGAGTATGCCGTTGAAGAAGCCAAAGCCAACGATAAGATTCATTTCAGAATGCAATCGGTGATTACCGCATTTCACGGGAGCGACAAGCTTGAATATGTTGAGATTAAAGACCTGAAAACCGGCGGAATTGCTAATTTTGGTACCGATGGAGTATTTATCTTTATAGGGTATGTACCCAACACTGAATTTTTAGGGCAAAGTGTAGCGCTCAACCAATGGAACGAAATTATTGTGAACAGCGATATGGCCACCAATGTGCAGGGCGTTTTTGCCGCTGGCGATTCAACAGCCAAGAAATACCGTCAGGTAACAACCGCCGTTGGCGATGGGACTATTGCCGCGCTTGCTGCATCATCCTATATTCACAATCTTAAAACAAAACAACTTCAACCCACTTTATCCAGCTGATATGAATACCGGATTAATTATTGCCTTTGGCCTTCTGGCTGTATTTATCATTTACATGGTGTATTCGTTCCGCAAAATGAAAACCATGGCCGCTGTGCCCGAAAGCGAAAAAATAGTAACATTAACTGATAAAAACTTCCAGAACCAGATTAAGAAGGGCGTTTTCCTGGTCGATTTCTGGGCCGAATGGTGCATGCCCTGTAAAGTAATGGGCCCGGTTTTAAACGAACTTGCCGAGGATGAAACTTTCGGTGCCGGAATCGGTAAATTAAATGTGGATCATTTTCAGCCGGTTGCACGACAGTTTGGCATTCGTGGTATTCCTACCATCATTGTGTTTCGTAATGGCAAGGAGGTAGACCGTATTGTGGGCGTTAAACCTAAGGATTTTCTGGTTAAAACAGTTAACAAATTTAAAGACTGAATTGCAATGAAATTAATCCTATTCATCATGGCATTCGCAGCCATAAATATTAACTCACTCAAAGCACAGGAGCATAAAATGGAAAATAATGCCGTAATAATTGAAAACAAAAGCCGCTTTGGCTTTGCTGAAACCATTGAACAACTGAATGCTGCAATAACTGCCCACGGGTGGAAAATTACTGCCACACATGATTTGCAGGAAACCATGAAAAAGAACGGGCGTGAAGTATTGCCGGTTAAAGTGGTTGAATTGTGTAATCCGGGCTATGCTTTTCAGATTCTGGGCAACGATAGGTATCGCGATGTAAGTCCTATGCTGCCCTGCCGAATTTCGGTGTATGAAAAAGCGGATGGCAAAACCTATATTTCGCGGATGAATGCCCCTGCATTTGCACAAATGATAGGCGGTGATGCGGCAAAAACCATGGTTGATGCCTTTAACGATGCCGAAACAATGATAAAAGATCTGGTTGAATAAACCATTTTATTGCTCTGATAAGGCAGATTTCGGGCATAGTTCATACCGGATTTCTGCCTTTTTTTTACAAATGGAGGTTATTAAACGATCCCTCCGACAATCTGTGTGATAGCTGCCCTGGCGTTGCACAAATGGGCATATAGGGCTGCTTTCGTTGTCATGAGCCTGTATGCGCGCAAATGTGCCAGTACCCTCAGCAAACGTTTGTAATGGTAAAAGGCTGTAAGCCCTGATAGAACGCCTACTGTGGTAACTGACGCTGCAATCAGTATGTTTGCTGTATAAACCAGAATGAAAGTATTAAGTAAAATATACCAGATCAGAAATGTGAGAAAACTCAGACCAAAATTCACCGAGCTCACAAACTGCGGATCTTTGATCCGTTTGGTAAATCGTGCAGGAATTGTATAGGGCAGGTAGTTGATCAGTATTCCTGTCAGATGGATCGGAGCCACTAAAACAGAGATGCAGGCCTGCATTATCAATGCTGATAAATTGTAGGGTCGTGCTATTTGTTCGTCGCGCAAACGTTGGCTTTTGAGTAAATGCAGATAATCTGCAACTGAATTCCGTAGTTTATCCTTCACAGAATTGTCGCGTTCATAAGCTTCCTCCAGCGTGTTTACCAGTGTTTGTGCAGCCCTGAAGCGATGGATGTAATCAGGTGAGGTATTTGTGCGGAGCAGGTAAGTATCGCAATAAACCAGTGCTGCAGTAAGTGTTGAGGTGTAGTATTCATTATCAGCCACATCAATCATCTCTTTTTTAATGGCTACCGCCAAATCGTCGCGCAGCATAGTAATTGCCTTCTGCTGGTTTTCACGATAAAGCGTATAGTAATTGCCTGCAGCAATCGGTGTTCCGAAATTTATAAGCAAGGGAGTTCCGGCGTGCTGATAATGGGCATAATCGATACCAACCGGCACTATATTAAGGTTCAGTTTAAATGCACTACTTTCAGCAGCCATAAAGGCAATGCGGCAAATGCCTTTTTTGAGGGGCTGCAAATGTTTGATATCCGTGTGGGTGCCTTCGGGTAGTATGCCAATGGGTAATCCGGCTTCGAGCACTTCAACGGTTTTTTCAAAAATGGCAGTATTGTTCGACATATTGTCAATGCCATCGCGCATTCTGAAAACGGGTAATATTTTCAGAAAATAAAGCAGGCGGGCAACAGATGCCTTTTTGAAAATATCGGCCCGGGCCAGAAATACAACCGGACGATTAACTGCAAACAGTATAGCCAGCGCATCCATCAGGGCATTTTGATGGTTTGCAGCAAAAATCAAGGGAACATTTTCAGGAATGTTGGTGCGGCCGGTAATAATCACTTTTTTGTAAAACAGATGAAAATACCATTTAACCGCCGTAAACAGGCAGTAATAAAGGAATGAAGTTTTACGTGGATTCAGCATTTTAACGGTTTGTGGTGTAAATAGACTGCTTTTCGGCCGGCCTGAAATACGACCATAAAGTGGCTATGCCCAACCCTGAAATGATATGCCATATTCCCCACCAGGCAGCTATAAATGCCATTCCGCCCATATTGAGTTCAGGGGGGAAAATCCGGGGATTAAACAACAGCACCAAACCAAGCCCCGAATTCTGAATTCCTGTTTCGATCGAAATGGTGCGGCTGTTTACCCTGTTGAGCCCGAAACTGCGGGCAAACCAGTAGCCTGATATAAGTGACATGGCATTGTGCACAAGCACAATGATAAAAATCCAGTTGATAAACCGGATAAAATACTCGTAATTATTGCGGAATGCCAGTACCACAAAAGCGGCGAATATAAGTATGGAAAATCGTTGGATGGGTTTCAGGATTTTTTGCGTGATGCGGGGCAGTTTCTGCGAAAAAATGATCCCGGCAGCCACCGGTAGCCCCAGTAGGATGGTTACAGTTTGAAACATCTCGAAGGGGTCGATGTGTATAGGGCGAAGCAGCGGCGATGTGGTTGAGTATAAACCACCCCAGAAAGCGAAATTGAGCGGGGTAAAAATTACAGCCAGTACTGTGCCGGCGGCGGTAAGGCTTATCGAAAGGGCCACATTGGCTTTGGCCACACTCGAGATAAAATTTGAGATATTTCCGCCGGGGCACGAGGCTACCAGCAGCATGCCGAATGCAACGGCGGGAGTTATTAAGCCCCCCAATAACCATACGGCTACAAATGTAACCGCTGGTAAAACCAGAAACTGACTGCTTAAGCCAATGATTACAGCCCGCGGATTAAGAAAAATATCCTTAAAGTTTTCCCATTTGATGCCCAGGGCTACCCCAAACATGATAAATCCGATAGAGATATTCATCAGCTGCAGGCTGGCCTGGCTGAAATTGAGGTGAATGGAATCGAGCAAAAGCAAATCGTCGTGCATCCGCAGGAGTTTATTTTGCACAAGAGGGGCGCGATAAACGTGCCCCTTTTGATGATATGATTACCCAAAATTACGAAAAAACATGCAACAGCCAAAAAACAGGTGCTTTGGCCAGATTATTCCCCGGCTGTAATTGCGATTTTATGTCCCTCAAATGCAATTGTATCGCCCGGCCGCAGCTTTTTGCGTTTCTGTAGCTCAACCTCACCATTCACCTTTAACAGGCCATCGGTAATGCATTGGTTGGCTTCACCACCGGTTTCAACCAGATTCAGCAGTTTAAGCAGTTGGTTTAACTGAATAAAATCGTGGGGTGGTTCAAGGGTGAACTTTATCATTTATTAAGTATTTTGTATACAAAGATATTCTATCCGAATTAAAACAAGCAGAAATTGCCTTACATCATAATCAGGCATCAGCAGCAATATATCCAGGGGCGACGCATTAAAAATTTAAGACCTTAAGGATGTAATCATTCGACCAACCAGCCATAAGCCTTTTGGACTTTACACCGATTTTATGGTCATCTTTTTTTAAAAGATTTAGGGCTAACCTATTGATTACAATAAAGTTAATGGCAGCATTTCCTGCGCGTTTTCTACTTGCATCTTCATTAAACGATACATCCAGGCTCCAGTGAACCATATTTTCAATAGCCCAATGCGAACGTATGGCTGATAATATGTGTTCTGCTGATGTAGCAAGTCTGCTAATGTAATACCGGGTTTCGTTCTGCTGCTCTCCAGGGCTTTTTATGTAGCGTTCACTTTCTACTTTTATAATTGTAGTAATTGATTTCCAGAGTGTTGGATTTTCAATCAGGCTCAAATCACCGATTACTGAACATTTCCTTGTTTCTATACGTCCGTGACCAAAATCCAAATCTTCTGTAAAATGCTCGGGCGGTAGCATTTTAAAACTATCCCTGATATCATCCAA
>Ga0172371_10003649_pt1 | contig 23732 bp, 9 predicted proteins | sample Lak12m_FD_114543 | JGI IMG/M metagenome (GOLD analysis project Ga0172371, IMG submission 114543) | Freshwater microbial communities from Kabuno Bay, South-Kivu, Congo - kab_022012_12m | ecosystem: Environmental > Aquatic > Freshwater > Lake | place: Democratic Republic of the Congo: South-Kivu...
AAAGTGGAGAAGATGGTGTTCGAGAACCAAGACGGATTCGAGATATTCGAGACCAAAGACGGCGAACCGACAGGAGTTCCTATTGGCCCCCTTGAGAAAGGGGGTGCCGAAGGCGGGGGATTTATGCCAGGAAAGACCAGACCGAACGATCCATGCCCATGTGGCAGCGGCAAAAAATACAAGAAATGTTGCGGAAAATAGGGAAGCTACATTTTCATTTTTTCATAATTATCCATGCAACTGAGATACATAATAATCAAGGTAAAGGATATCCAAAGAGCGAAGAATTTTTATGTTCAACTCTTGGGGCAAGAACCATACAAAGAAGAACCGAATAGGATAGTAGTGTTTAAGTTGGAAAATATCAAAATTGGCCTATATAATCCTTTAGCCGATGGAGATGACTTGAATGATAGCGACTTTGGAACAAACTGTAGGCCAGCTTTCGGCACTGACGATTTACAATCCGAACTGGAACGCATTACAGGTTTTGCCAAAATCACCAATCATCATAAAATAGATTTTCATGAATGGTTTGAATTTGAGGATTCTGAAGGGAATATCCTAGAGATTCATAAAATCTAAGAAATACTGCAGAAAATAATAATTAATTTTCGAAAAGGAACCGATTGGCTCCTTTTTTTATTTAAGAGAGATACCTCCTATTTTTCAACTCATCCGGCATATGCTGTTGATCCTTCGCAGAAGGATCATTATGGACATATTTATATTCTTTCCCATAGCCAAGCTCCCCCATCAATTTGGTCGGAGCATTTCTTATGACCATCGGCACGGGGAGATTTCCATACTTCTCGACATCCTGTCTAGTAGCTATAGCCGTACGATATGCTATGTTATTTTTCTTCGCTTTTGCGAGGTAGATAGCCAATTGGAAGATGAATACGTCGCATTCGGGCATCCCTATCTTCTGGACAGCATCATAGACAGTTGTAGACAAAAGCAATGCATTATTATCGGCCGGTCAGATATCTTCGGACGCAAAACGCATCAATCTCCTCACGATATAGAGCGGATCTTCTCATCACGACAGCATTCTTTGGATCCGATAACAAGCAGCATCTCCATCGCTATCACGCAAGGATTTATGGATAGCGGATATGATATTATAATGTTCTTCGCCATCTCTGTCGTAGTAGACAGATTTCTGACCCGCAGAAAGGACATCCTGTTCAGTTATTTCGCCTGATTTTTTGAGCAAAATCGCGGACTCCAAGACGTTTAACGAGTTCCTGAGATCGCCATTTCATAACTTGCTGACGAGGAGGATATTTTCATCGGATATGTCGATATTTGGATGATTTTTCTTGATCACCGACAGATTCTTTTTGATGAAATCAGCAATTTCGGACTCTTTCAGTGCCTCGAAGACAAAAACTCTACACCTGCTAATCAAGGCATTATTTATCGTAAAACTCGGATTCTCTGTGGTCGCTCCGATCAAGATGATAGTCCCCTTTTCGACATAAGGAAGCAACGTATCTTGTTGTGCCTTATTCCGGCGATGGATTTCATCAAGAAAAACGATAGTGGACTTGCCATAGGCAATATTCTTCTTGGCTATCTCGATGATTTCCTTGAGGTCGTCTTTCTTGCTCGTCACTCCAGAAAGACGAAAGAAATCTGAATCCAATCTTTTGGATATGATATGAGCCATAGTAGTCTTTCCGCAACCGGGAGGTCATCGGAAAATCATAGACGGGACCTTGCCGTTCTCAAGAAAAATACGGATAGGTCTACCTGTGTCTACTAGGTGGGATTGACCCACGAAACCCTCGAGATCATCGGGCCTCAGATATGATGGTATCGGTTCGGTCGACATGATCAAATCAAATGATATAAAACCACAGGTATTGTAAAAAAATCCCGAAGAAAATCTATGGATTTTCTAGAGCTTGACCATATCCGTAATATTACCACATTTTGTCAATTCAAAAGCGCGGTTTTAAGCAGTTTTTTGCTTTCTTTTTGGGGCCATTTTTTTATAAAAAAGGGACGAATTTTTTGCTGTATTTAAAAACAAAAAAACGCGTCTCGATATGGAGAAACTCTTGAAAAAAAAATTCGTACGAACACTGCTTATAGTCTACGCTCTGTCATACCTCATGCATGACTTCTTTTTTGTAAACTTTGCACATGCAGAAGACCCGATACAAAATACTAATCTCGTGGCAGTGATTGTAGATAAGCGTTTGTATGACAACAATGCCATAGAGAACAAGATAAGACGATACGCTACCGACTACATCCAGCAGAAAATCTCGGATTCCAAAGCAATAGTCTTGCCGATAAATATAGAAAATTTCAAAGCGCACGATATAGTGAAGATGCTAGAAAATATGTATTTCGACGGAATCAAAGACGCTCCCTCGAAACTAGTATGACTGGTGCTGGTAGGAGATATTCCATTGCCAGTAGTAGAATACAATAGCTTCATCTATCCGAGCATCTATCCATATGTGGATTTCGAGGACCAGCAATTCGTATATAATGCAGACAAGGAATATTTTAGTTACAACAACAATCCCAACGCTCAAGCGGAGATACGGCATGGAATCATAAAATTCAAAGGTACGAACACGACTGATGAGATAAATAAATACGAGAGATTCTTTGATAAATTGCAAAATTATAATAATGTGCAGACCGACAACGATACCTGAACACAATTCGTCGCCACCAAGATCCGATATGACGATCTCGTAGCTACCAAAGAATATTTTCTTACCGACAATATTACCTACTACGTCAATAATTTTCTCTTCACGGAAGATGTGGGATATCGCAGATTTACGAATGCCCTTCTAGAGACACTGAAAGGCGAACATACAAAAGTAGTGAGTGACGCCACAGATGCATTGACGAGTTGATTGAATAATCTCATACCGAACAATCCGGACGCAGACGAACAAGCGGCTGCAGATTTCTGAGGAACAATCCAAACCTTGATGGACCAATTCAATCAGATCATGGGCAATATGTGAAGCAGCTCATCGAGCAACAACCAGCAACAACAGCAGAATCAATCCACAACGCCGGTCACCAAATCACCGACGCTCATGCTCAAAGCCATGACGCAAGAATTTCTCAAATGATACGATACGCTCTTGGGGACAAAATATCTCACACGTCTGAGAGACAATGTAAAGGCTCCTGCAAGACGATATCAAACAGACGCGGACGGAAACCTCACTCTAAATTTTGATTCCCTCTACAACAAGATTGTCTTGAATGATACCTGGGCTGCGGGAAATCTAGAACAAGGAATCTCTCCACTATTGATCCAATTCAACAATACACTGGAAGAGGCGTTGAGCGGGAAGATCGCAGACGAAGGATACTACATGGAGATACCGATAATGACTGGATATTACGATAGGACGGATCAGACGAAAAAACCGAGCAGATACGCACTCTACGAAAACTTCTATTTCGGGGAAAAGGCATCAGAGATAAATAGTGCACAAGAATTTTCGGCATACAGATGAACCTACGGAGATCTCCAGAATGGCGGTTCGCTTTCAGGCGTGACTTTTTCGTGAGCGAGCAAGACAATAGGATGATCGTACAAAGTATTTTCACAACAGATCGAAGCCAATAGATGATACAATCTCCGCAATGCAGAAGCCGACCTAGAGAAGTTCACGCCAAGAGAAGGAAAGAAAAGATTCGCAGCATCAACCTATGATGGACAGGCATTGGTAAATGCCTGGAAGCTCAAAAAAAATGTATGGAAAGAGAAGAACAAAAAGTCACGATACAACATACTCACGCAGGACACAGAAGAATGATCATCAGAATGATGACAGGATGTCATCAACAAGAATCGATGATGAGCGACGCCGCTCAATCTGGACAACAACAGTAAACTGAAATATTATAGCTACAAAGACGCTCGACAACCGATATATGATATCGCATGATCAGATGTCATATCCTGAGCACAAGCAGCAGCAAATTCATATCTGGGATCCACGACATACAAGTCTGTATTCAAAACAAAAATCGATAATGGAAGTAGGGCGTACATCTACCCTAGAGCCTTATTGATGGTCGGCGATGAAGCAGAAGCAGACGAAGGGGGTGCGACAGATCAGGCGACACTGGAGACGACAACAGAATGAAGCCAGATCGCTTTCGTACACAAGCTACCTTGAACATATTCAGACTATTTCTCCATATATCCGAATTTTGGAAATAGCAGCAGCGGCTACCAATATCTCTACAAAAAAATAGATTCGAGAGTTTTCAATATCTCTCCGACTCCAGAACAAATAAACGGCATCATCACAAGCAGCTACGGACCATGATCGGAACCGGAAAAATTATATACGAAAATCGTACTAGAAATAAATGCAGCTAAGGTTGGATTGGAAAACAAAGAAGCTGAATCTGACGCATGAATCGATGCATTGCAAAGTGGAATAAATAGTTTAGACATCGCTTCGATAATGAATTTCAATGTGTCATGATATACAGGCAACCTGAACACCTTAGCAAATACACGGAGCCAGACCATCACAGCAAGCGGACATAACGCCATCACGGGAGCTATCCAGCAAGCCGAGAACGGACTAGAATCGATAGACAGCTTTCTTATTGCTTCGAGAACAGATAAGGAATACTACAATCATCGGGGCAACAATCTATTAAGTTCGGAGACCGAATACACTACATCGCTATCGATAGCATGAGCATTGGATGTCATAGAAGAATATCAGGCGAACAACGGGATCAGACAATGATTTTTCACGCTCCTCACGTGAACTGTGAAATTATTATCATGACAGATAGATATCATCACAGGTAGGATAGCGGCACTGGAAAATACCTTCAACGGAGTATCTTCTTGGAAGAATACATCGCAAAGCAATTTGAACGCACTAGTAACAAGCATCAGCTGAAAAATAGCAGATTTGAATAGTAAACGGAACAGCATCAATCAACTACAGACGTCATCTCCTCCACCACCGATAAGTTACATATGATGCTCAAGCACATACGCAGCATTATGTACAGCTATCATAACCGTAAGAAATAAACTTTCTTCGATAAATGCAGAACTCCAGAATGTCTTAGCTTCCAAATCGAAGTCATACGCAAAAGAAGAATATAGAGATAAGCTCATACCTCCGATCACTCCGGTACGATACAGCGCAACAACCTTATCTCGAAATAATACTCGATTCGGACGGATAGATTTCGGTATCAATTATCACAGCAATCTCTCCAATCCGTGACTGAAATCGGAGATACAAAACTTGAGGACGTATGTGAATGCCTTCACTAGGATCGACGCCCTATCGCCGACAGACGTAAGAAAATCATGAGGCATGGATATGACAACCAGAGAAAGACCGATAGACAATATCAGGAATGTGACCTTCCAATGAGTCTGATGATGACTGGTAAAATTCAATTATCCGAATCTCTATGAAATAGAGACATTCAAAACGGATGGAGATAAGCTAGTACTCAAGCCGGTAGATGAGATTGCACAATCTATCAAGAGCTATCTGACAGGTAAGGTAAAAGAATACAATGATCTCCTCACGATAGAGCAAAATAACAAAAATAATTTTTATACGCCACATGCAGCAGCCTTCAATGCCCTGGGATGATTAGCAAATCCAAATCGTACATACAATCTCATGAACGAGAATTTTTTCATAGATACGCTAGGCACGACATTGGACGAAATACCGGATAAGGCGGTCGAAACAATCGCCAAACTGATGTATTATCAAAATATCACGCGGCAAGAAAAACAGCCGCAGACGGGCATACTAGCAGATATCAACGAGACGAAATCTTCATTTGATATCAACAAGAAGACTGCGTATATCATGCAAAATTATCTGAGTGGAAATAACGACCAATGACCTTTGATCACACCGACTTACAGCACATGATGATACGAAGTCGCATTCATAAATTCTGACAGCCAAGATTATATCAAAGCAAAACCTACTCCGACAGATATCAAGGAAATACAAGTAATCCAGGAAAGTAAGAAGAATACCTACCAACAACAAGCACCGGCAGAAGATGGTCCGATTGCGGACGCATGTAATTTTGATCCTTCGGGCAGCGAATTGATTTTTGATGTGAAAACCCTCTGATCACCTTGGCTCAAAGCGATAAAATGCCGGTTCACGGAAACGATGAAAGATCCATTCAAGATAAAAGTAGACTACGGCAATGCGATGTGACCTACGCTCCAGAATTTCGTGGGCGAAGTAAACCAAAGCGTAGAGAATCGACAGTGAAGCGTGTGACAATACGCATCGCAGCGATGAGCGCTAGATACTGAGACAAGTAATCAGGAAACGATAGCAAATTCTACGGCCGAGCAACAAGCGACGCTCAACGACATCAACACCTACGCAGAATTTAGATTGAGCTCTAGCGGACAAGACCAAGCGACAGCGCGACAGCTAGGCAATCAGACATTAGGCAAACAGCTGAAGATATGGAGTTCAAGAGATATAGGTACTCTGGACATAGGCATCCAAGCGACCGGAGATAATTGTCTGGCGATAGTAAACAAGACAAACAATCTCTGTCAGAAGAATATCAACACCATCAATCCATTCACATCACCTCAAGAATATACCATCTACTTCAAAGACAATACAGCATGAACGACAGTAGTGACGGTTGAATTTTGTCTGAAGAATACAAACAAATGCATCAAGAAAGCTTCCAAGATAGAGATACTCGCAGACCCTTTGAAGAAGGCAACGATAAAAACAGCGAGCAAAGAAGTCATCGCAGGATGAGAAGTTCCATTGAGCATAGAGTGAGAAGATCAATATGGCAATAGATTGTGACTGATAGCGCCAGAGGCGATGCTGTATGCGACGACCTGAGAAGGGCAAGTGAGGAATGGAGGCACGACGAGCTCCCAACTGACATTCTCTGATTTCAATAAAGCGACCTTGAGTTATATAGCTCCATCAGAAGTAGCGAACGATGCAGAAAGACAGACCACGATACATTTCTCTGGTCTGAGTTTACAAGCAGGAAACCGAGTGGCAGTGGCGACCGGATATGCCATGACAGTGGTCAAATGATTCTTGGATATATATTATCAGAGTCATAAGATATTTGAGCACAACAACATAGACTCTATAGAGCCTATGGTAGTAGATCTGGATGGAAAACAGAATATCCTCTACACAGGTAACGACAACAAGATCCACATAGAAAGAAATCTGGTGCCGAAAATCATCTTGAGTCTGAAAGACAAAGACTGAATACCGCTCACTCGTGTAAAGAGCATAGCACTCATAAGTACACAAAATAAATTATTGATGCCTGGAGAGATTACAGGAGACACATTTGTGAATAATGGCAGCTTCATCATCAGTGGATGAATGCTGGATATCTATCTCTACCCGAGCTTCCAAGCAGGAGAAGACATGCTCTATATTTCCATCCCTGGTATCGATCCTATCAAGATACCGGTGACCGTCAATGGTGGGACTCCGCAGAAAGTAAGCGTGACGCTAGACAAAGAAACAGCAACACCGGGCGAGACGATACAAGCCAAGATAAAAATAACTGACCTCCGAGACAATCCGATCAGCGAAGCTACGGACCTGAAGATATGAACGCTCTGAGCATTGACGATAGATTGATGAGATACGAAGACCATAAGTGCGACAGGAGAAAATATGATCGAATTAGAGACCACAGAACCATGATGAGAATCATTCATGACAGCAAAGATAAGTAATCTTGCCTTGGATAAACAGACGCCAGGATATAAAGACATTCTCGTGCAGAACACCTTATTGCCAGAGACATGATTGAATGTGATGTATCTCAATCTTTTCTGAACAGATCGATGAAATCAATGGTGATACTTCTCTGACAAGATGTGATATGCAAACAGGCTGATGGATCAATCCGACAAGCTTCTCGCAGTAACCACACAGCTCATGGATCCGAATAAATTGAGGTCGACGGATGTGATAGTTACAGAAAATGGCCAGGTAAAAAATCTCGCAGACAAAGAGATCAGCCTACAGATCATCGACAAAGATTTTGTAGTAAAGATAACAGATATAGGAACGATCGACATAGGTAAGACCAATGATTTTTCGCTTGAAAAGATAGACGACACCTCGACTATCCAACAAGTGATAGCAGGCAAAAATATCGCGGCCTATCTACCAGAACCGACAGACAGCATCATAGAAAAAAATGAAACAAACGGAAAAAAGATACTGATCAACGATGAAGAAATACTGAATCTGAACAACGGAACAATCGCCGACGGCGTTACGATGGTACTCTCCACGGATAAGGTAGAAAACCTCTCCAAGCGGGACATAGCGATGTGAGACAAGAAAATCGGGCAATTGATTCTAGCGAGAAATGATGACACAGATATCCTAGACAACAGAGATACGAATACGACCATCAGCAATCCGGACTATGATCAACAGAAAGTCTTCGCAGAAAGCTCGACCAACGGAAGTATGGGAATCTGACTCTATCAAGTAAACAGCAGCTTCAGCAAAGAAGGATACAAATCCATAGAAGACAATAGCGATTCTACACTAGGACTATGATTCACCAATGATTTCAAGAACGTCACCTATTTTGGTAACGGAAAATCCGTAGGAGAATCGACCATGCCATTCGGTTCACAATTTTTGGTGAATTTCGGAGATCCTCTCCTCAAGAAAGTAAGTCCTAACGTAAACATAAAAGCGAACGCAAATATCACTACCGACTTCGATGGCGGATTGGGCGAGATCATTTATTCGGATCCTACGAAACCGATCTTCAAAGTAGTGCCGATAGATTTCAATGACGATGGTCTCGATGATCTTGCCGTAGTGTATCAAGACGGAACAATCAAATTGATGAAGAATTATTGAGGGAACACGCCGTATTCAGACTTACAAGCGCTTACGACCATCGCAGATAGCATCAAAGAAGTGATCGTCGGTGATGTAGACGGTAACGGATATCAGGATATAGTGATACGGACCAACAATAACAAAGTAAAAGTCTATACGAACAAGAAGGGAGTATTTGATGTGGATGGAAGTCTGGCATGTCTCAACACCAACGTCAAACCAGGATATAGATCCAATGTCCCGGACGACATGTCACAAGCGACTCAGATATTCTTTGAAGATATGGATGATGACGGGAAGCTAGATATAGTGACCAATGACAATCGCGGAGACATAAAGATTTTCTACGGATGATCGAGCAGTGACTGAGCGAATTATCTTTCTACATTGAAATATACATGCGACGATTGACGATATGAAAGACAGAAAGATCACATGAAGATAGTGAGAAGTCTGGGAATGAAGATAGACGAAAACCTCTACATCCAGAACGCATCAGTGATCCATCGGAAAGGACTCACCGGCTCATCAGAGACCGAAACGACGACAGGAGATGAAGGATCTGCCGCAAGCGATGCATTCGCATGAGGTACACTCGATGGATGGAGCAATAGTGATCCAAGCCAGGCAGATCAAAATGAACTGGAGCAGCTCAATGCGCAAGGAAACACAATGGTCGGAGAAGCGACAGGACAGGCAGAATGATTTGTAAATAATCTTGATGCATATATCAGCGAATGATTACAGTCATATACGAAATACATTTCAAGTCCGATAGATTATGTGCCTACATACGAAAATGAAGATCTCGCAAAAGAGCTCATCCTGTATGCGCAGGCATTCAGTCTTTCATGAGACGATGCAGCAACCGTCTACAAGACATACGAAGATCTTAATGGAGATATCTTGGAACCGGGAGATCAGGTGCTCGTAAAGACGACAATCTGAGCATTAAAAAAAAGCACATTCACCTACTTGGAAAATATGCAATTGCCGGGCAACAGCCAAATAGAAGCGGACGATAACGGCAAGATACTATCATTCCAATTCGCTACAGGTACCGATACGGGAGATATCATGATAAATCGGAACGTCGATGACACCTACGAATTCATGCTCGACAATATCGATCTCAACGCCTGAGATAGATTGGAATTTTCATATATCTTCACCTACCTCGGAACTCCTGGCATGAAGATAGATGTAAAAGATGACGAGGTCATGACAAGCGATTTAGCATACACATATACGCAGAGCGTACAGAGCGGCAATGTGATCACACAAACTTTGCTCAATACCAAACAGAAAGATAAACTCCCTGATATCATCCTCTACCCTAGCAATAGCTGCAAAAAATATAAACTGACCTTATTCAACAGACAGACTGACAAGAAAAAGTACGATGACATTTTCTTCAACGTCCAGCAAAAGATAGACGAAGAGAACGCAGCATTACAACAGCAGACGCAAGCGAATATCAGTGAAACGAATGCGGCGACACAACCAACAAGCCTTGAAGGAATACAGGATTTGCCAGGTATGGATACCGTCCTTGAATCACGAAATACGCAGAGTATCTTTGCAGATGCAGGACAATGATGAGGAGCATCATTGGGATTGGATACGAGCGTTATCGACCAATCTACAGCATGAATACAAAAAAAGATGGACAGCTCGCTCAATGGAGCATGTCAGTGATTCTCCATAGGAAAAAATAATAGTTGCCAATGAGTACCGGTGCCATTCAATCAAGCATTCTTAGCGCCGGGAAGTTACCACATCTTCGGATGCAAGAAGATACCGATGGGAAAACTTGAAGACTGATTACCGGCAATAGCCTTCCCAACGAATTGAACGATACCTATCCGGCCTCCTATACCGGCAGGGGCATGAGGAATCTTTGGGGGAACGACATCACAAGTAAGAGTATATGTAGTCCCTACAATGACATTAGGAGTAGGCATAGCCATCTGTCTATGACCACAGCCGTTATGAAATACTTTGCCTAAACCATTTAGAGACATAGCAGGAAACTGCGTCGTCTTCGCCATACCACCTGTCACCCAATGTGAAGATACAAGCAACAATGGAGGTGAATCATACCAAGTGTTGAATGAATTCTATGTGAATGCAGCACAGAATGGCGTGTGTGAAAATCCGCCGAAACCGGCACATAACGTCATAGTCTTCACATCGAATACAAGCTATGACGGAACCAACGTGATAGGCACAGACAACGATACATCATCCGAATCGCCATTGGTGACACTGCGATGATGAGACATCACTCCAGCGGGAGAAAACTACAACTACCCTGCGCCAGACACATTGGAAGGTAATTTTTTCTGACTTTCCTTGGATCAGAAACCAGTAAAAGTGAAAAATCTACCATCAGCCGGTCAAGCATGATCATCACGATCTCCGAATGCAACCTTCGACTTCGGAGGCGGAGAAAAATTCACGCTTGATATGTGACAGAAGGTGACGCTCAAACAGCTTTCAAGCATCTCCAAATGACTCATCAAATGCATCGTGAAAGACCGAGTAGATAAGCAAGTGATGTTCTTGCTCAACAATATGACGAAGCTGACGGTAAATATAGCTTTCCCTGATCTGAGTCAGCTATGAGAATGATGGGGTCAATTAAGTCTGGAAAATCTGAATAAGATTTTGAAAAAAGATAATGCCGCAGATATCAACAACGGCAATAATCAAGCACTATCGCTTTCCGGACAATGAATCATTGGTGGAGCGAAGGAAATTTTCTCTAAACAGACATATCAGAATGCTACCAATCAAACATCGAATCCATTCGACGCCATCATGACGATGTTCAAAGAGGTGCCATTGATCAACATGAATACCAAAGACATCGATATCAAGATACCGATGATAGGAAGCGAAGACATAACGAAATATGTGGCCTATCTGAAGGCACGATACGAGACCAACGCTAAGATCCTGGAAAGACGGATCTCGATGGTAAATAACGTCTTGGCATTCTGCGGACAGACAAGCAAAACTGAAGCGAAACAGGCATTGATAGATCTACCGAAAGAAAAGGCGGATATCCTGGCAGACCAAAGTCTGACAGCGACGGACAAGGCCTCCATGGCAAATAATATCGATCAGGAGATACTCAACATGAGCGGGATAGCGAACAAGCCAGGACCTGGGACGGGACGACAAATTTTCTGAGAGGACATACAATATCTCCCGGAAAATCTTAATCTGGCATTCAGGAAAATATCGCAGATACCGAGACTGGAAGCGCTAAAATTAGGGCTAACAACGAAGAAAGCGGCGAATAAGATCGCATGAACATTCACAGAACAAGAACAAGCAAGACTCGATGCAATACAGGCGAGATTGGATAAAGTGAATAAGTGTGGAGATTTCATCAAAGGCATAGGATGATTCCTCAAGTTCTACGAAAATACAGCCGGACTCATCAAGTCTATCAAACAAAACATAAAGATACTGGATCAATACAAGACATTCCCGCTCCAACTTTACGAACGACTACACGTCGTTGATAGATACCTCACAGAGATTACATCAGTGTTCTCAGATTTCTTGTGATCTATAATGTATCGGATGAAAACCAATGCGGACAGATTCTCTAAATACGTGGATGCTATCATCCTCATCGTAGGAGTGATGAAGACTCGGCAAGTGCTGATAGATTTCTCCGTCAATCGATCAAAGAAATGCGGCAAATGTACCAATGATGATTATTCGCCACAATCATGCAGCCTATGATTCTTGTGTCCCAAGATACCTGTCCTCAAAATACCTAATTTTAGGATACCAAATCTCTACATCGATCTTTCGCATCTGAGCCTCTGAATAGATATCACGATGCCAAACTTCAACTTCAAGCCGATGGCAGTCACACTACCGAAGATTCCAAATCTCCCTGAACCGCCCAAAGTCGAAATCTTCCTTGAATACAATTATGGCATAGACATGGATATGTGATTCTTCAAAAATTTGAATCTGCCTACCATACCTATCTTACCTAGTCCTCCACAACTGCCGGAATTGCCGTCATTCATCCCAAATGTGAAAATCACCTTACCGGTCATACCACCGGCTCCGAAAGTGCCTAAAATATCACCTAAGATAGAGCTCTCTATAAAGATAGCGGAATTCATAGCCAAGATATATTGCATCATCAAATGATGAATAGGTCTCGTGGGAGAGAAATGAGTGAAAGGCAAAGTAGAACAGATGACACAAAGAACACGGAATGTTCCAATCTTCGATTATTTCGATATATCAGCCAAGCTGAGAGAAAAACCTATGGAATGATTCGATTATAAGCTGGATGCATATCTGGAACTGAAATATAATTTCGACGGATTCTATTCGTTCCTCAACAATGTCGTACAACCGATAAATGAGTTATCGAACATGGTAGAATGAGTGACTCAGAAAAGCATAGACACAGCACAAGAACAGATTAACAATAATGAGGTCACAGACCGATTCAATGATGTCGAAAATTTCCAGATAGAAGATCTCAATAGTTATATACCAGAAGACACATGAAGAATGCTAGAATATGGAGCAGCATACGCTGACATCCAAAAATGATTAGCGATCTTCAAGAACAAGGCCGATGAAAAAAATGATACCAAGACTCTACAGACCCTGAACAAGATAGAAGCAGAGACGGAGACGAAATCGAATATCTCGCCAGCATACAAAGAGCTTGAAAACGCGAGATATCAAGCCGAAGAAATCATCAAAAATAAACAGAAAGAGACACAGAAGCTAGCCGAGCAGATACAGGATGATTATGATGGATTCATAAAGTCTATGAAGTGATCGACGAACACTCTCGTCAAAGGAGAGGATTTTTCTACGACCATCAGCGCACCGTTATTCAATGCAGACAAGAGCACAAAAAATTATCTACAGAAACAAGAGAACCCGAGCGAGACATACATGAAGCTGAACAAAACGGTACTGGACGGTTACATGAAAGCGCTAGATTCGCAGACTCCGGAACAATTGAATATGACAGAGACGACCTACAATAAATCAAAAGCATATCTCCAGGAGATCGATAAGAAGATACAGAAAGCGACTCCGCTTATCGCATACAACGTCTCGACATCAGACACGCCTGAAACGGTGAAGAAGGAAGCGCCGAAAGTTCTTTTGGCACAAAATACCAACCCTCCGTGCCTTACCTGTTGAACATGAACATCGGCAGCATCATACTCTGCAGACCTCTCACAATTCGTAAGAGGCGTCTTTGTACAAGTATATAGCGGCGACGAGAAACTAATGGTCAACACGGTGAAATCTGAAGAAAATGTCATGAGGATAGGACAGAATTATCTGCAATTCGACATCAACGATGATGGCGATCACGACAACAATAATCTGAACGATGACAAAGATGATATCATCATGCGAGATGAAGGAAATATCTACATCAAATATGCAAATCAGGAAAATATATACGAAGACGATAACTATTCCAACGATTATTACGTGCATGAGATAGATTCACCGGACGACCTACGAGACAATGATAAAATAGAAGTACGTGATGACGGATATGTAGATATCGGAGATATCACGCTGAAGTTAGCGGACGAAACACAAGAAGTGAAGAACTTCAAGATGCAATGACAAGACTTCGAATCCATTTCATTCGGATGGATGAACAGCGGACTCATGGGCGACAAGCCGGATGCTTATCTCATCAAACTCAACCAGAGGATCGATACCTTCAACGACAAGAATGAATCAGACACATATGGTTTGGATGATGAAGAGTTCAATAAAAAATATGTACTCGTCTTGCCTGAGGGCACAGATACATGATGATTGATCAGTCTCAAAGACGGCTTTCCGGATAAACATCCGATAGCTTCGCTCATCACAGGCGATTCAAGCGATGCAGGTACGATCGTAGCAGTAAAATTCTATGACCCATCGCAAGAGAAGATAACGATCTCGCTCCAAGAGATTCCAAGGACACGACAATACGCACAGATAGCGACGCTCACCAAACATCAGGAAAAATTATCACAATCGCAGGCAGAGAAATTCGGACTCTACGAAATCACCTCTACACGATCCAACCAGATCGTAGCAGGAAGACAGCTTATAGGAGATAGTGTATGACCAGTATGAGAATTCACACTCTATAGACCGCAGATCAATGAAGTCGTAGGAACCGGAACGACATTCGAAGGATTTGTCAGTACTCACTACATCATCAAAGCAAACCGGAAAGATAACGTGGCTGTGCAGACGATGCGGATAGAGAAAGATGGAGAGATTATAGCAATCGACACAGGCTCTGCCGAAACAGGATCCATACAGCTTCCATCATGATTATTCTACACAGGAGAGACGGAGGAGAATCGATATTTTTGAGCACAGGATTTCAACGGAAACGTCACAAGAGAACAGATCAATCTGAATGTAAAGATACCGGAGATAGAGATCATCGACACCAATCAGATGAACGATGAAAATACGCAAGTCATAGCACAGATAAGCAACGATCTCGACGAAGGAAATGTACTCTTCCAGAGAGAAAGAAATAGTATCCGAAACATCATGACATGAGCAAACGGCACAAGCTACTTCCCACTGACCGGCAAACAGACGATAATAACGGGAGGAGTATTTTCTATAGGAAATACGATAGGATTTTATAATATGCAAGGGCAAGAAGTAGGGACCTTAAATCCAAATAATGGAAGGATAAGCGTCAGCAGTGGGTTCCAATCAATTATCAAAGTACAGCTAGATCTCAGTTCACACATGCCATTAATCAAGATATTTGACACTACTTCAAACAGCACACTGTTCCAAGTAAATTTACCGACAGAAAATCTGGTCGATATCACCATGCATCAATGAGCACCAAATTATGAAAAAACCTATCTCGACGAAACAACATTCTGAATCTTCAACGAAGGATATTGCATCAAAGCGCAAAATGATAATTGCATAATCTTCGTGGGGCCTGAAGGTCAAGTATACATTCCTACTCCATACAACAACTCTTTAGAGGGTAATTATGAATTTGATACAGCAAACAGCACAATCCTCTACCACATCAAAGATCAAAGCAGCAACCAGATAGCAACTATCAGCGTCAAATTCAAAGTTCAAAAATAACATATTTAGTATCTCTATTACAGATGACAAAAAAAACGGCCCACATCAAAATCACCATCTTGATAGCACTAGCAATCGTGCCATGTTTTTTGGAAAAAACTTCAGGTTTGGCACTGAATGATTGTGATACTATACTCTGAAATGTGGCGCTATTTGGCAAAAGGTCGATAGATGGGGAAATATATGATTTCTGAAAAGTGTATCCAAAAGATGCACTCGAGAGGGCGATTAATAATCTGACGGCCTATTGTTGCAAAGATATACTTAAACAATGAGTTACACCTGATGCAAGATGTAAAGATGCTGACAAACTTCCTACCGATTGACCAGATAGTCCATATCTCTTTGATCATCTTATCGATGTGGGGCTAAGAAGATTGGATATTCTCAATAACTACAACAAAACGCCTATTGTAAATTCAGATCCAACATGAAGCGCACGGAGACTCGGACCAGGCAAAGACAATCGGAAATGAATCAAGACAGAAGCGGAAAGCACAGACGCAACATCGCCATTAAAAATAGTTAATGGATATAAATTATATCGGACGCTTCATGAAGATTGGATGTTCAAAAAAACACATTTGAAAATAGACAATCTAATCGAAGATCAAGATGAAAAACCAAAACTTCAAAATTTTCTTACAAATTATGATATTGCAGAAATAGTCAGTCTCGCAGATAAATATAATAACCTGTGTCGGATAGCACGAAACATCTACGAAAGAAAGCCATGACAGAGAATATCTATCTGATGAGACAAATTATCTAAGGATAGAAGCTACTATACGGACTGCCAAACCATGGTCACCAATAGAATGAATCAAGAAAATGCCTATGTCAGATGAATACTTATCAATAAAGCAACGGACATGTTACAGAAAAGTTTTGAAGCAACACATAAAAAATTTGTGCAGGATAAATTAGCAACGCTTCAAGAAACTATATCTAGGATCAGAGATCTGATTTCTACGGTGGTCAGACAGGCACCATATTGTAAAAAATGCAGCAATTAAAACAGTTGCAGACGAGTCATTCCGGCAATTGTCATCCTGAGCCGAAGCCCTGAACGAAGTGAATGGGGCAGCGAAGGATCTAGACGGAATCACATTTTAACTCTCTTACCACTCACCCTAATGAAAAAGATTCTTATCAGGTTATGTATGTTCGTCATGTGCTTCTCTATATTGGGCGCAGCTTTAGCTGCTGATTTCGAGATAATCCCGAAAGCCACTGAAGATGTAGGAGGGGTGGTCAATAAAATTGGATCTTGAGGACATGTATGGGATGAATACGATAAAGTAGCTTCTTGATATCAACAAGAAGGAAAATTAGCAGAAGCATTCGCTTCAGGAGTATTTACACGAAGTCTGGTTTTGGATTATGTCGTCTATGTGATACAGTTCCTTTCGCAAATAGGACTATTCGTAGGAGCCTTGATGATCATCTATGCAGGATATATCTATGCAAGCAGCATCTTTACAGGAAAAGAATCAGGCGCCGGCAACAAAGCGATAACCAACGCCATCATATGAGTTTTGGTGATAGTATTTTCTTATGCAATCATGAAGCTAATCACGAGTGCGTTCATTTCTTAGAAACATTCTTAGCCTTTTCCACCAATAGCTTTCTTCATCAGACTGACCAGATCATTGATGTCAGATAAGGCTTGGGAAGTAAAATTCCAAAAATCTATATGCGAATTCATAAAATCTCTGACACCCTTATTGAGATTGGAAGCATTCTTATTGCTGGCGTGGGAAATAACATTCGGCAAAAAAGGAGTAGAATCTTGTTCTATATTTTGCAAATCGGACAATCTGGCATTGTACTCATCCACATCACGTATATTTTCAGCATCTACCTGATCTTTGATTGGCCTATTGACGATGATATATTTATTTTTATCGTTGGATGTCATTCACAATACCGCAGTTTCATAACTAGCATTAGTTTGAACAAACTCCTTGGCTTGAGTACTTTTTGAGATAGTAGGAAATATCTGTTTTATCTGAGTAGTAATCTGAAAAGAAAATAAATCCTGGAACTTTATCTCAGACAATGATGTATCAAAAAATTCCTTTGGTTTGGTCCTCTTAATAATTTCTCAGCCATTTAAAAGAGAATCCAAAACATTCTTTATCTCTTTAAAAATGGCTTCTATACTATAGACTTTTTTACCTCAGGTCACACGATTATTTTGCACAGGGATAGTACAGAATTTGATCTTGTACATGTCTTCCATGCCCTTCCATTTTTCTCCAATAGGTCATGAAACAGTGAAACACAGACATTGAGAATAACAATATTCTTTATCGGTCGTGTCGATGATGGAAATATCATCACATTGCGCAGTACATGATTTGAGACAATCATTCAAGCAGTTCTGTTGCTCGCCTTCTGACAATCAATTGCAGTGCTGTCAGCATTCTCAACCGATACCATCCATAGCATCTTCCACTCGTTGATTGGGCGTTCAGGATGGATATATAGCGGGCGTCGATCAGGTACCTCAAGTGATAGCGGGAACCTGAGGCGCAGTGTCTTGAGTATTGACGAGAAGCGCATCTATAGACGCTTGGAAAAAATCCTCATATTCATCCACAGTAAGAGCCAATTTTCCAGAAGAAGAAACATCTGCGGCAATACCCGTAACACATTGGCTCATAGGAAGTGCATACATATCATTGGGAGGAAATGCCTGATTATTAGCATCATTTACAAAATTTTGTATTCACTGATCGGCCGTAGCAAGAACATCATTCGAAGCACCTACTCTGTTTTCTGTGTCGCCATTGAGACCGGGCAGATCAGGAGGAAGCGCACCCGTTACGCCTGTAAGTTGCAAACCAGAAAGGATAGAAAAGACACCACCGGGCTGAGACGAAGAATCGCCATCTGATGATATATTTGATCATGCAGTAAGCGAAGCAATGGTAGGCAATTCATAAAACAAGGTTTGCACGGGAGTAGTAAATGATTCAAATAATTTTTTTCCAATTTTATCTATATCGACCAAGAGATCGTAATCGCCATCATCCAAAGTTCAATTTTGGAAAGTATCATCTCAGAAATTATCTTGCATGATAGTATCTTGATTGAAAGTAGCATGTACGGGCTCTATGTATTCCTTATTGAGGACGTTGCTTACATCTTCGTATTTCGAAACATCAACAAAATCAGTCTGACCCTTTCGACAAAGCAAAAACCTTCCATAGCTTTTAGCGACATCAGTCGAGCTAGGGACAGCAACCCTTTTTTTGGATGTATGTATGACAGTAAGTTCTAGTGTTGATCTAAAATTGGAGCTTGATTCATACAAGACGTTGACCACATCATCAGCAGAGATATTACACGAAGCAAACTCAGGGTGGTTGTTCATAATCTTGTCTATTGACGCAAAGGTGATTTTCACTTCATTATTTCTCACTAAAGTGAGAGCATTAGAATAGATATTTGTAACCTTGCCATTGGCAAACATCTGAGAGACGTCCTTTGCTCAGAGATTCTGCAATCCAAGAGCATTTCCAAGGCTAGCGTTGAACTGTCGAGAAAAAGTACATGATGATCATGAGATCAACAGCGCAAGTACTGCAACAATAGCTCTGGAAATAAAACGTTTATTCATATATCAAGATAATATAAAACTACTGACGTAAACATTGCACACCCTTAAACTTCATGCCAAATAAGGTGTATACCGGAGTAGCAATTTTGGCGATAGCTTGACCAAAATCCTGCAGACTTTCTCGATACATCAAGAATCATATATGAAGAGGGAAAGTGACGTAAGCGTTGCGAAGCATTCTGATGCTAATCTCCAAGGCTTGTTTGGAGAATATCAATTCAGTCTTCATCTCATTGATACGACTTGTTTGTTGGGTGATTATTGTTCAAACTCAAGCTTCCATAGTAGAATCTTTAAAAAGGGTAGGATTTTTTTTCACCTGCATGCCATAATATTCGACGAAGAGATTGTAATAAAATAATTCATTGTAAACGAGATTGATAAACGGGCTTAAGCTTTTCTGAGTAGGATCTCATCGCAAACCGCACAAGATGATATTGTACGAAGAGTTCGTTTTACCAAGATCCGAACACGTTGTAGCAGCAAGCGAAGCATAATCATTGTGCATGCCAGAAGCGCTAAGAATATTTAAATCATTGAACATTCTCTTTTGTTTGCGGAGATATTGAGTCATATAGGTACACGTTTTAGTAAAGTGTTTTCACAAATTCTGACTTTTATCACATATATTGATACCATTGAAGTACGAAGCAGAAAAATTATTAACCTGAGTCTCTATGGGACTCTTTGTTTCGTTATCGGTCTGCAAACCATAGACGTCAGCTTGCTTGATAGTAAAATATTCTTTGATAAGGGAGTTGAAAAGATCATCGACATAAAGATAAGCAAGATACTTTTGATCATTTTTTACAGGCAGATCAAGCTTAGCAAAATCTGATTCTTTAAAATATGCAGCAAAATTTTCAATTTTACCTGTAAAAAATAAAGAAGAGTTAGGATGTATATTTTTACACAAGAGATAGACAAAAGAAGATTGATTGGGAGAAAAAATAAAGCTACTCCTGGAGTCAACGTGAGAAGTATTGTTGACTAATACGGAAGCACAGTAAGAAAAAATCAATCCTTCCAAATTACGCGGACCAGAATTATCATTACTCGGATCGGTACTTACGGTGAGCAGAGTGAATAAATTATTGAGATATTTGTCAGGTGAGGTCTCAATTATTCAACCATAATTATCATTGATGCTAGAAAACAAAGAAGAATAATCGACCGCATATGTACAAGAAAAAGATATAAGCCCTAGACCCAGCGTCAATAATGAGTTTCTAAAAAAACGAGAATTAAACATCCATCACACTGACTAATAAAAGCATTTCCCTCATAAGTTCGCACATTGCGCTTCGCAAGCATTTCAAAGATTATTAATCAAATTATTTTTATCTTGGCTATTTCTATTTCAAATCACCTGATCAATCGTAGTTCTTACAATTTCTAAAACTTGGAAAAAAGGATATGTCACGTCAGAATTATCAGAAACGATTGCGCTTTCGTTCATATCAGCAGCCTCGGCATACAATGCATCCATAGATGCTTTGATATAGGCATACTGACTCACATCAACAGTAACATTGCCACCCAAAGCCTCTACCAGAGTAATAACACTCTTTGTCTGACTATTTACATCATTATGTAATGTACTTTTCAAATCAGCAACTTCCTTTTTAACTTCTTTGGCTGCCGCTCTTCTTTCGGCGGTAGTCATACTTCCACTACCTCTAGAGAACATCGCAGCTCGCTGATTATTCTCGAAGAGGTCTTTTTGCATGTCTTTCCACCCATCACTAAGTTTGTCGCCAGCTGCATCAATCTGATCTCTATAATTCTTGAGGCCGAACCATCAGGTACTCGCAGCTGTTGATTTAAGTCAGAATTTACTTTTGAGGAGTTGCTGATTCCTTTTTTTCACGGCATCTTTATCAGCCTGACTAGCGTTCTTCCCTCCTCATCGCATGGAGATAGCAAGCCTTTGAGATGCGTCCTGGATAGTCTTCCATACATCTGTAGTGCCGCTTCAAAAGGTTTTTCAGATTTTGGTGATATTTTTGACAAATTTATTGATAGTATCATCGCATTGTGTAGGTCGCTGCGCACATTGATAGCCAGCCTGCATATTGTCTATCATCGTTTGATTGAAGACGATTTGGATATCGGGAGAACTACTGATAAGCTTTGTCTTGGTAAATTCTGATCTGAATTGCTTGATCCTCAGACCGGGCGTAGCTATGAATGTCTTCAAAGAGCTATTCATCCTCATCATCAAAGTAGTGATCTGCCTATAGGTAGCATATTGGGTAATTGCAGTGCCTTGAGCAAACAGTCACTCTCCCTCCGGGCCATATTTATTCATGATCTGTTGGAAAACATTCACGTTGATCGGTCAGACTTCGTCAGTCCATCATCATCCAAGTCCCAATTCATATTTTTTATCGCTGATCAAACTATCTGTTTCCATCAGGGTCTTATAATCCCTGAGAAAGACTTTGCCTTTAAAGAGTATGGAGAATCAGCCGGCGAAATCCTTAAGACCTCACCGATTTTTGAGATCAGTGAAAATCGCAGTGACGGCAAGCGCAGACTGCAATTTCTGCCTTATATTTCTCATGAATTTGCTTGCGAGACCTTCCTTAGGCGGCTTGAATTCAGTACCCTGGAACCAGGAAGGAGAGACATATTGGCCGAGATAAGGATCTCTGGTGCCTACCGTTCTGATGGCGGTAGTCATCTCTTTGATGAAATTTGTCATAAGTCTGAATCCATAAGCAGGCGCAGAACACGTGGCACAGTCTTGCGCGGTCGTAGTGTCTTGCGCAAATACAGATGCAGAAAAAACAGAGAAGCAGGAAGCTATCGCTATCAGGATGATGAATTTGCTCTTTCTGTTTTTGTTTGTCCGCATACAAATATGTAGTATAAAAGTTAATTGCTTATTCTAGTAGTGTCCCATGGCCTCCGGCCTGCATTATCCTTCACATAATTCGCTTCGCTTTCATACGCATGGAGGAAATTCCCATCAAATGCGCTAGCCACGAAATTATATTTCTTCTTAAGGATCTCGTTACGTTTTGCCATGGCTTTGAACAGGGCATTGTGGTTTACGTATAAATTGAAGCATTCAGCGAAATCCTCGAAAGGATCGCTCATCCCGTATCAGCTACAAAAATCTTTTTTCAACGATCAGGACTTCCTTATCTTCTCGCTTTTCCGGGAGTTCGCATAATATTGGAGAGAAAGGTCATCATTGGAGAAGACTTTCCTGCCGAATTCAGTGAAAGCACTATGCTTATTGGTGCTCACTCATTGCAATGCTCATAAGTCATAGATATGTCATAATTCATGAGCGACGAGTCATACGAATTCCGCCCTTGACTGTACAGATCAGAGATTGAACACGATTTCATTTCGAGTCGCATACCCTCTCCTCTCTGACAGACCATTATCGACAGTGATCTTACGGAGCACAGAAACGATATCATTCCCAACTACTACATACTCCTGGATAAAATTGATTATGCTAAAGATGCTAGAGATATAGAGATACTTATCCTTGGAAGTATACTCGCCTACTCGATCGATCACATTACACAAATCGGGATTCGAATCACATATGGCAGTGAATTTATCTTGATATTGACTACTATCCTTCGGAGCAGCGAAATGTCATTGGCCGGGGGCCACAGTAGATTCGGCGTCTAGCTCTTTGAGTCACTCTTGGATATACTGCTCGACCAGATTGCTTGTTCAAAGTCCAGTACCGCTGGATCACAATTCGAGATAGTCCTTTTGGATGATTTGAGAGATATCTTCGCCCACAGGTAAAACGGCATAATTCAGACATGCATAAAAAATAATCGCAGCAGCTATGAGCTTGATAAGATTGAAAATCTGGACATGAGTGATATTACGCAAAAGCATACCATCTGATATCATCTAAAATCTGCTGCTTGCTAGGACCATTCACATTAAATATGAGGATTTCATCGAGCGGGATCTTATTGGCATATGCATAGAGAAGGAAACTATATCATCAGATCAATATCTTACTACCCTTCTCCTGCTTCGCTTTGAATATATTTTTACCGACTCATCAAGTG
>Ga0172371_10003650_pt1 | contig 23728 bp, 22 predicted proteins | sample Lak12m_FD_114543 | JGI IMG/M metagenome (GOLD analysis project Ga0172371, IMG submission 114543) | Freshwater microbial communities from Kabuno Bay, South-Kivu, Congo - kab_022012_12m | ecosystem: Environmental > Aquatic > Freshwater > Lake | place: Democratic Republic of the Congo: South-Kivu...
ACTTTCAATAAACTGACGCATTCCCAAAGATTCCAGTTGAATTAAAAGTGATCCGGAAAGATTAAATGTCGCCCTGGCGTTGGGATATTTCAAGAATACGTCCAAAAGTGGCAAATAGCAGGAGTGGGCAATCTCTTTGGTGAGATAGATATGTTGAGTTGGCGGTTGGTAAAAGTGGAAAACCGGTGCCCAAGAATGCATGGATTAATTCTACCACTAGATTGATCTATTGACATGCGCGGGCAATTATTACTTAATGAAACAGTTATATGCCTTTTCCCTTAGGGTTTTCATTGGATGATGTTCTTCTAATTCCGCAACGGTCGGAAATTGAATCTAGAACTCAAGTTGACCTAACTACTGAAATTGCCCCCAATTTTTTCTTAAAAATTCCCCTTATTGCTACAAAAATGGAAACAATCACTAGTGTAGAAATGGCGATAGCTATGTCTGAAAATGGCGGATTGGCCCTAATGCACCGTTTTGACACGGCAATTGGTGAAGCAGAAAAAATTGCTAAGGTTAAAAAATCTGGACACCGAATTTTTGCCACTGTCGGCGCTCGTGATGACTACATCAATCGTGCAGAACTTTGTCTTAAAGCTGGAGCTGATGGTTTAGTTTTTGACGTAGCTCATGGACATCTAGTAAAAGCCTTGACGGCAGTGTCTGAAATTAAAAATCGCTTCCCTAAATTTCCCCTTTTGGCGGGAATTGTTTCCACATATGAGGGGGCCTATGACATTTTTACTGCGGGTGCAGACACGGCCATGGTTGGTGTTGGTGCTGGGTCAATTTGCACCACGAGAATCGTGACCGGATGCGGGGTGCCACTGTTAACTTCCCTTCTGGAAGCAAAACGAGCTGCCAAAAAATTTAAGAAGAAGTTTATTCTGCCAGATGCAGGAATTAAGAATTCCGGCGATGTGGTAAAAGCCCTAGCTGCTGGTGCCAGTGCGTGCGTTTGTGGTTTTTTTCTTGCCGGGATGGACGAATCACCAGGAACCATCGTGGAAAAAAACGGCAAGTTTTTTAAAAGTTACAACGGATCCACTAGCCTTGCCCAAAAAAGAAGTGAAAAATTAAAAACCGGGGTTAATCATGCCCACTTTGAACATCATATTGAAGGGGTAGAAGGATTGGTTCCCTACCGCGGACCGTTAGCCGACTATTTAAAAATTGCCACGGCAGGAATCCGTTCTGGATTATCCTATTGTGGAGCACAAAATATTCCCGAACTCTGGAAAAAAGCAAAATTTATTCAAATTACCGCTGCTGGAATGCGCGAAAGCGGTGCCCATGACGTGGAACCTGTTTAAGGTTTGGCCGTTTTAGCAAAATATTCATAAACATCTTTTGAAAGCACAGCAATTCTTTCTTCAGCCCCATAGGGAGAATCACTTTCCGAAAGGACGACAATAACATAATCTAGACCAGGCCCAGAGACCAAACCTGCATTATGTTTGTAATAGTCAATCTCCCCCGTTTTGTGAGCAATTTCTAATCCTGTGGGAAGATATTTGGGAATCCCTTCATTTCGTTGCTGTTTACTTAATATTTCTACCATTTCTCGAGAATAACTGGGGTTAACAATCTGTCCCCGGTGCAACATTATCAAAAATTTAGCAATATCTGAGGCTGTGGTTGTTGGCGTCGAGCCAATTTGCGAATTTTTTAATCCAAAATTTGCCAAATCAGCATTAACCTGACTGTAAGGCACCTTATTGGTTAATAAGTACGCTGAATAATTGTGTGAAATTTCAATCATTTGTTCAATCGCTTGTCCCACAGTCAAAACTAATTGCCCTTCAGTTAATTCAGCCGCATCAGAGGAAATTCCTAAACGAGAATTTATGTCCGCCACATTTTCCGACAAAATATCGCTACGCTCTAATTCCCCACGACTAATTTTTCCGAATGTTGAAGCCATCACCCAAAGTTTGTAAAGGCTGGCAGACGGGAGCACTTCATTTTCGCGAAAATTATATGTCTCACCTGTAGTGAAATTATCGATTACAATCGCATATTTTCCTTTTGCTCCGTCCAGGGATTTATTCACCACTTCGGCAAGAGCACTTTTAACTTCCGATTTTTCTGGTTGAAAATACACATCTTCTAAACCTGGCTTATCAGCAGATTGGACAGGACGCGTTTTTGTCCAGTTTTTTGTTAAAAGAAAATATGTCATTGCAGAAGCAGCGACAAAAAGGAGCAAAAAAAGCAATGTAAAAGCTTGCTGTTTTCTTTTTTGAAGTCTCATGAAAATGAGTATACCAAAGAAAAAATTGTATAGAAGATTACTTTTTCTTACCAATAATGATTTCAATTTTAACCGCAGCGTCGATTAACGGTTCTACCACCACTTTTTCGTACGTTCCGGAAAGTAGAGTTTGCAAGTCTGTTTGCATTGTGGTCGGAACGGTGGAATCAACTCGAAGCTTTGTCGTGACAAAACCGGATGTCGAGGCATTCTTTGTTTCGCTGATGGTAAAGCCCAAAGCTGTCACCTTAGTTGCCAACCGCCCTGCTTCTCCTGATACTGAGGTACCGTTTAATATGCGCACCTTTACATCCGCCGGCTTAAGGGCAGGAACTGGCGTTGGTGTGGGAGTTTGTACTACTGGCGTAACTGCCGGAGTGGGATTCACAGCCGAAGTTAATGCTTTTCCTGCTTTCATTTTTTGAGTTAGAGAAGAGATCACCACAAATGACAAGATAAACCCAGCAATGATGGCGGCTGCTAAGGGTAGAAATTTAATTATTTTTGCTTTAGGATCGGACTCGGCTGCGTCGGTACTGGCAGATTTAGCTTCCGATGATTTTCCAAAGGAAAAACTTGGTAAGGAAAAACCTGTTTTCTTGGGCATAGAAGAATTAATAATCGAATCGTAGATATCCTCACCAATGGTGGGAGCAAAATTCAAACCAAGATCAGTGGTCAATTTCTGTTGTAGATCGGCAACGGGAGTACCAATTATTTGTGCTTTTTTGATGTTAGTTAAATTGTTATTGCGTACAAACTCTTCAAAACGAATGACAAACACGTCCACTGGCCAAGATTCTGATTGAGAAATCTTGCCCATTTTATGAACAACGACGGCAACGGTTTTTTCAAAACATAACAGCAAAAAATAGTCATCTTTCAAACCAACTTTGGCCGACAGTACTTGTGGGCTCCCCAAAACTGAGGTAATTTTCTTTCCAGAATCGAGAAATGGCTGCTGAAATTCCTCAACTAATTTCTTTTCAAACGCAGTGTAGGTCACTGTTGATGTTTCCCCTTTGGCCACCTTTGAATCAATTTTATTTAGAATTAATTCTTCTTTAAAATAGGGTAACACGCGCAAAAATGACTCTACGTCTTCATTTACCTCCAACGTTCGAAGAAAGGTCTTTTCAGGTGGCATAATTAACTGAACATCAGTAATTGTTTGCAGTTGAGGCTTCTGTGTTAAAGCCACTTTGACCTGGGAGGAAAATTTCACTGGATCAGCGATAAAAGCTTCACGAACAACCACTGAGGGAAAGCTAATTTGTCCGGCGTAGATTCTTATCGATTTATCTCCAGAAAGCTCAGAGGCCACTAACTTTACATTGTCGCTTTCTAGGAAAACAGTGAGCAGTTGTTGTTTGGCAAACATCCTACTTACAGTCTAGCCCAAACCTTCTCTTCTTTGCAAGAGTAATTTATCTTTGAAGACGTCATTTTGCCCGTTTTCTCCCCCAAGGGATTTTGTTCCACACTCGTTCATGTACAAAATATAAAACCGTACTGGAAATATTAGAAAAAATCACCACCCCAACAGTAGCTGTGTAGGATTTAGTAATTAAATAGATAACTATGGAGTCAACAAGAATCGTTACACCCCGATAGGTCACTGCTTTAACGACCGATCTTGTGGTAGTAGACAGATATTTCACCCTAAAAGTCTATCCCTTTCTTCGCTAAAAGACCATTGTCATACGGATGTTTAATCTTTTTCATTTCAGTTACTAAGTCAGATTTTTCAATTAACCATTTGGGTGCATTCTGACCAGTCATAATCAAATCAGTATTTTGCATTTTGTATAAAGTATTAAGGATACTTAAAACGTCACTTTTAAGAATTAATCCGCTATGCAAAGCCCCAAGTATTTCGTCGCAAACGATTAAGTCAAATTTAGCAGAGTTTAGTGTGGCAACGACTTTTTCGACCGCGTCCTTTGCCGCGTTTTTATGTTCGTTTAATTCTTTTTTATCTCCCATTATTCCCACCCATGATTTACCCATGACGAACACTTCCACTCCTAAATTTCTTAAAATCGTTCGTTCTCCTGATGGCCAGCTTTCGTGTTTAATAAATTGAACAATTACCACTTTCTTTTTCCAACCAACAGAACGTATCACAGCTCCAATTGCCGCCGTTGTTTTACCTTTTCCATTGCCTGTATATACTATTATCATTAACCCATTCTATCATCCCTAAAGATTTCTCAAATTTACTAGTTGAATCCCCACTTGCCAAGTGTTACAATGCTTGACAGATCCGAAGAGGATTTTTTTTATGGCCAGTTAATGAGTTTACGAATTTACTGGCCATAATCCCTCGAAGTGAAACCTCAGTTGCATACACGTAGTGCATGAACTGAAGTTGAACGAAGTGGGATTGGTACGAATCAAATTGGTTATTTTGTTTGTACCTAGTTTCTTGTAAACTAGCAATTAATGGCAATTGACACAAATTTTAGTAACATTTTGAAGCCAAATTTTGGCACTAATCCGGTTGTTTTTTTCAAAGAAGTTTGGGCAGAATTAAGAAAAGTAAGCTGGCCAACAAAGACTGAACTCTTTAAATTAACATTTGTAGTCATTGCCGTTTCTGTCATTGTTGGAATCTATCTCGGAGGATTAGATTTTGGATTTACAAAGTTAATGGAAGCGTATCTATTAAAAAGAAGATAAATATGGACGACACACAAAATAATATTGACCAACAGCCCGTGATGCCTGTTGAGGCTCCTAAGCCAGAAATTCCCGCTAACGCCAAATGGTATGTGGTTCACACCTACTCTGGCCATGAAAACCACGTTGCAGCAGCGATTCGACAAAGAGTTGACGCTATGAACGTTGGTAATCGCGTTTTTGATATTCTTGTCCCCACCAAAGACACCATCACCGTTCGCCGAGGCAAAAAACAAGAAGTAAAAGAGAAGGTTTTACCAGGTTATGTGATTGTCCGGATGGTTTTAGATGATGATTCTTGGTTGGTCGTGCGAACAACCCCCGGCGTCACTTCCTTTGTCGGAATTGGTAACCGCCCCACACCCCTGTCAGAAAAAGAAGTTGAAGCTATTACTAAATTTGCCCAATTTGGCGGTGGACCAAAATATAAAGCTGCGTTTTCCGTGGGTGAAGCTGTCAAAATTACTGATCCCGATCACCCTTTTGCCAATCTTCTTGGCACTGTTGATCAAGTCGATGAAACTCGCGGCAAGGTCAAAATTCTGGTTTCCATTTTTGGTCGCGAAACCCCAGTGGAAGTGGACTTCACCCAAATCTCTAAACTTTAACATTTGGATTAAACAGATATAAACAGATTAAACGAATACGGATTTATCATGATCAACTACGGATAATGATATTTACTGGTGCTTTCTGAATTGAGGTTTGTGATTGTTTGTGAATATAAATCTTCTAATATCGAGCTGCTCCGAACCAAAATTAACTATTAGGGCAATTTCAAATTGAGTAACTCGAAGGTAAGAATAAACCTGATTTAGAAATTGTTTCGTTATAAAAGTCTCACTTTTGACCTCCAATATTATCTTCTCTCTAATAACAAAATCTGGAATATAGGTTCCAATTTTTCTTCCGTCTCGCCAAGATAAAACCGGTATTTGGACTTCATGCTGATAATTTAAGCCTGCGTCTTTAAATTCATCAATTAGTGCCTGATGATAGACTTTTTCTTTCATTCCTAGTCCATATAAATTTGAGACCTTAAAAAGAATACCTCGTAGTATATATGTCAATTCTGAATGTAATAGTTTATCTTTAGGCCCGATGTCTGTCATTCAGAGAGAAATTCTAATTATTGTCAACTGAATATGTTATTGATATAATCCTATCACCTCATAACTTTAATGTTTTGAGGAAGTTAGCCAAGCGGCTTAACGAGATTTCGCTTCATTAGGTCTTCTCGTGCAAATCCGCATCGGTTAAATCGGTAGAAATCCGTTATATCAGAATCATGGCAAAAAAGATTAAAACAGTCATAAAATTGAATCTCCCTGCTGGAGAAGCCACTCCTGCACCGCCAGTTGGTCCTGCTTTAGGTCAACACGGACTCCCTATTATGGACTTCGTTCGTGCCTATAATGAAAAAACAGCCGATAAAAAAGGACAAGTTATTCCCGCTGTCATCACAGTTTTTGAAGATCGCACTTTTAGTTTTATTACTAAGCTCCCCCCCGTGGCTGAGTTAATTAAAAAAGAATTAAAAATCACTAGTGGTTCCAAAAAACCAGGTAAGGAATCCGCGGGTGTGATCACCAAAGATCAATTAAAAAGAATCGCTGAAACAAAAATGGAAGATCTAAACGGTCCGAAGGACATTGAAAACGCCATGAGAATTGTCGCCGGAACAGCAAGAAGTATGGGAATTAAGTCGGAGTAATTTATCAATAACTCAATAGCCAACTCCAAGGCCCAATAAACAATATCCAATTAACAATTGGAGATTGAGAATTGAAATTTGGATATTGGAATTGAAAATTGGATATTTAAAAATATGGGAAAAATTAAAACTGTCATTATGGGAGACGAAAAAGCTGAGGAATTAGCTAGAGCTAAAGCCCAGGCTAAACGCGAAGGAAAGAAACAACTCAAAAAATCTGAGGTGGAAACTGACATGGCCAAATCAGCAGAGATCTTAAAGATGATGGCCTCCGCTGACACTGCTGAATCTAAATCAGCCAAAGAAGAAGCTGCTAAAGCCTCCAAAATCAAAGCTGAAGCTAAAAAGACAGTCGAAAAAGAGGAAAAAGCAGAAGAATCTCCAGCGGAAAAAACCGAAGAAAAAAAATCTAAAAAAGAGAAAAAGGGAGAAAAAAAGGCTGTTCATGGTAAGAAATATCTGGAATCGTTGAGCTTGTTTGATAAATCTAAAACATATTCTCCTGCTGAGGCCATTGCATTGGTTAAAAAAACATCCTATTCCAGCTTCGTTGGCACTGTGGAGGTTCATTTTAATGTTTCCACCAAAGGTCTTCGTGGCTCAGTTGCTCTCCCCCATGGCACGGGAAAAAAGGTTAAAGTAGCCATTGCCACTGACGAACTTTTAGAAGAAGTGGCGACTGGCAAGGTCAATTTTGATATTTTAGTGGCTCACCCATCAATGATGCCTAAATTGGCTAAAGTGGCTAAAATTCTTGGTCCCAAAGGCTTAATGCCCAATCCTAAGACCGGAACCATTGGTGAAAACCCAGAAGAATTGGTCAAAAAACTCACAGCTGGACAAGTTAACTGGAAAACTGAGCCCGCTTTTCCCATCGTTCACACAATTTTAGGCAAAGCTTCTTTTGAAGATAAGCAATTAACGGAAAATTTAGCTGCTCTGGTTAAATCTATTGACAAGGACAAAATTTCCTCTATATTTGTCAAGGCCACCATGGGCCCTGCCATTAAAGTAATAGTTTAAAAAAATATGCGTTCACTTCGTGAAATTTTCATAGCTATTAAGGGATTAAGAACAGATGACCTACATGTTTTTGGAGCCAGTGATGATGAAACGGGATCGGCCGTCATTGGCATTTCTCCCACCGCAGGAGCAATTGAAAAAGGAATAACTCCAGCCACAGGAGATTTAATTGGAGAAATTGAAGCCGCTGCAGATTCTCAAGGTCTAGAGCAAGTTGGAGGTTGGAGAAAAAGCCCGAGAAGCTCAAACCTAGTGTTGGCTGACTTCCAATTACGAACAAAGAAACCCCAATAATCGAAAAATCGGTCTTGCGCATTTAGCCATTGTTGTTATATAATTCACTTTGGTTTCCGTAGATAGTAGGCACTTCGCTCCGCTCAGTGTAAACTGAATTTAGCGATCGGAAGACCTACCGAGGCAAGACACAGAATAAAGTGTTCTTCAGATAGCTCTGAAATCCTTTACTCTCCTTGTTTTACCTCCCAGGAACAAATATATGCCTAATCAAAGAAACATTGACTCAGTGGGAAATTTAAAAGATAAAGCTGCTAAAGCTAAAGCAGTCTACCTAACTGACTACCGTGGACTCACACATAAGCAATTGGAGCAACTTCACAATGCAGTGCGAGCTAATGATGGTGAATATGTGGTCGTCAAAAATTCTCTTCTCCGTCTAGCCTTAGGTAAATCCAAAGAAGAAATGGGCACAACCTATCAAGGACCAATGGCGGCACTGTTTGCCTATAAGGACGAAATTATGCCCTTAAAAGAGATGTTCAAGTTTATCAAGGCCAATGCCCTTCCTAAGATCAAAATGGGATTTTTCGGCGATTTAGCCTACAACGAAGCAGAAGTAACCAGACTGGCCAAGCTTCCATCAAAACAAGAACTCTATGGCCAAGTTGTGTCCCGCGTTTCTGGACCAATGTACGGCTTAGTTTACACTTTAAATGGCAACTTACAAAAATTAGTCACCGTGTTAGGTAGAATACAAAAATAACTTTAGTTACTCATTAAGAGTTTCTAACAGGAGGTGAAAGAATTATGGCAAAAATGACAAAAGACGAAATAGTATCCGCCATTTCCGAACTTTCAGTAATGGATCTGGCCGATTTGGTTAAAGCTCTCGAAGAGAAGTTTGGTGTGTCTGCTGCTCCTATGGCTATGGCTGCTGCCCCCGTGGCTGCTGCCGAAGAACCAAAGGAAGAGCAAACCACATTTAACGTAGTTTTGGCCGCCGCTGGAGAAAATAAACTCGGCGCGATCAAAGCTGTTCGTGAAGTCGTTCCTACTCTCGGTTTAGCTGAAGCAAAAGCATTGGTCGAATCCGCTCCAAAAGAAGTTTTGGTTGGAGTCAACAAAGCAACTGCTGAAGAAGCTAAAAAGAAATTGGAAGCTTCCGGAGCAAAGGTGGAACTTAAATAGGACACTCTTATTACCTAATGTAATCCTTACCCCCGATTTATTCGGGGGTTTTTGGTTTATGTGGAGTAATTAAAATTATATAAATACCAATTTGCTAATTTACCGAACAACCTTCCTAACCTCGCTAACTTTCTCAACCTCACCAACTTTCCCAATCTTCCCAATAATTATCCTAAAAGCTCAAATTTCCCAAAAGTGCAAAAATAAATAAAAGTAGCACAATTAACGCGATAGCGTTTTATACGCTACCAAATTAAAATAGAGCTGGTTTAGCTTTTTTACTATTTTACCCAAGACCAAATCTCTCATTAAGCTTTGCGGGAGTCTCAACTGAATTTGCCACAATATATGTTACTTCCTTACCGATATCACAAATTTGCCTAAAATACTCGACTTCATCGAAGCATGGATATGGGTAAGCAAAAACGCTTCGGTTTAATTGGTAAAAACCGAGCTTTATAAGATATTGTCTAAACTTATCTCTTAAATTCTTTTTCTTTTCAGGAACATCAAAAATAACCAATCTCCATTGTTTGTCCCATGACTTGGGTTTTTTTATTTCTATATTTTCACTTTTATACTTTAGTGCTTTTTTAAGACCATCTTCTGTAATTTCCATCATCGTTCCTGAAGTTGTTTCTATAGGTCTAACCAGTTTCTTTTCTTCCAAGCTTTTGAATAATCTTTTATATCTTTGGCGTTCTTTTTTCTTTACTTCAGATAAAACATACTTTGCCAAACCTGGCATTAATACAGCCATTCCAACAACCCCAAACGCCGCTATTATCTGAAGAGTTAGCTTTGCATTTGGATATCTATCTAATTCCCTCTTAGATCGAGTGATAAAGTCTTCTTTCTCGGGTTCAAAAATTGACTTTAGCTTTTCCCAATCGAGCTTATGAATTTCACTATTGGTTATTTCATCATTCACTGTGGTTGTTTCAAAATAACTTAAATTATTAAATTTAATGGTAGCATAGATTACGCGATAGCGAAAGTTTTGCTACTATTTGAATAGTAAAACTGTGTACACTGATTTTCGTAATGAGGCTCTTTCGGACTTATGTCCAATGTATTTCGTAAGGATGGTTAAAAAAGCGATCTATGACGTCGCCCCTTGGCCTTTGATTCGGGAGATTAAGGACATAAAGAATTCTCTAATCTGATCCCAAATAGATTGGGTCACTGGTGCAGCAGACTCACCAACTGTCAAATCAGCCCCGCCTTGCAATTTTGATCCGACAGCCTTTTTAGAATTAGTTAAATCCAAAGTAAAAGTTTGTTGTGCTTCGGATTTTCGAAAATAGACGACATCGGCAGTTGTTCCTTTTAGACTTTCGTAGGCTCCATTAGCACCCACAAAGTTAGTATATGTGAACAAAAATCCCCCAGTAGTGTCTGGTCTAGTCGCCAAATAGCGATCGCCTGATTTTAACAAGACAACTGTGTCAGAAAAATCACCAGTCACATTAGCATTGGTCAATGTTCCCACAGCAACTTTAGGTGTTGGAGGCACGGTTTGAGACACCGGCGGCAAGGTCACTGAGAATGGCTTTCCCCCGCCAGCTCCAGAAACAGAACTGTCGGTGCGAACTAAGAAATTGTAGGTTTTTCCTGGATTCAAATTGGTTGCCGTCACTAAATGTGTGTAAGTGGGATTAAATCCGGCGCCATCCAAAGCTGTTAAGTCGATCTTGTCCCCCACACCATAGAGAAGACTCCCCACCACTGGCTTGTCGGTGATGAACACCACGGTAAAACTGTTCTGCGACACATTAGAAGTGACCACATTGCGAGGCATAACAGAATCTGCCTGAGAACCGATAATCACTCTTACAAACGGCAAAGCCACCGCTGTGGCCAAGACCAAGACCATATAGAAAAACACTTTTACCAAGGAAGAATATTGTGGCTCAGACTGTTTTTTGTTGGTCATTTCTTTAAATCTACACTATTATCTACTTTAATGACATAGGAACCAATCCGATTAACGGAAAAGCTTTTTCCAAATGATTTTCCACCAGTTAAAGCGTAAGAGAAATATAGTCCTGAGTCAAATTTTGAAACTTCAACATTCTGATTTTTTGACAAGGAGGAAATCTCTTTTGAAAGATCAGCTGATGAGTAGCCAGACTGATTAATCGTTGGCAAGGACACAAAATTGTACCCAGGTGTCAAAGTGACTGTGAAAGGCTTGGGGGCACTTTCGCCTTCAGCATACAAATCAAAATTGTTATAGCTTCGAATAAAGTAGGACTTACCTAGTTCAATCGCAAAATCGGTTCCATAGGTCTGGTTGTTCTCCCTCGAAACAAATTCCTGCCATCGTCCATCTTTCCATGTGGCCACAGTAGAAACAGTTCCGTTTTGTAAAGCAAATTCTTTAATTAAATTTGATGCAGTCAATTGTTTCCCTTTAGCCAACACGAATGGAAGTGAATAAAGATTCCAACCCTCATTTATCCGAACCATGGCTTTTTCCGTCGCAAAAACATGTGCGGGAAGAACTACAAAACCAATTAGCAGTGTGAACAGAAATGTTGTGATTAACCTAGTTTTCATATTTATATATCTTAATATATTATTTCCAAATTCTAAAATCTATAACACAGCGATTCATCAAACTTGAACAAGACATTCCTTTTCCGCATGGCTGACTACAATCCCCACCCAATGTTCCAGGAGTCACCACCGGAATATACTGTGGCTGAGATTTTGGCACGGTAATATCACCGGTAGTCAATGTACCTGCAGCCTTTCTACATTCAGATTCAGTTGCCCCACCAATTTTGCAACCAAGATATGACATCACCTTAGCGGGGCTAATTGGATCGCCACATTCACCGTCGGAACATATACCACTACTGCAATAGAGATTGACAGGTGATGGCCCCCAACAACCAGATCCTGGAGGGAGACTTCCTGACGGGATAAGTACCACTGGTGCGGAAGTATTGTCTATTTTGTTTTTAACAACATCACCAACAGTAGTAGATGCTTTATCACAAGTATCACCATCAAATCCGAGTGCTCGACATACTAATTTTAATGATTCTCTTGTGGCAGCTCCAGCAACATCACCACCGGGAAGAGTCGCAGATTCACACTTGTCATTATCACCACATCGGCCACTTTGACAAAATAGGTTCCCATTAGACTTTACAGTTCCCGCAATTAGTTCTCTGGAACACGCATCACCATTAGCTAATGAACCAATTGGAAGATCGAGTTTTGGTAGTTGTGGAAAACAAGCTTTTAAGCATACATTCCAAGGATCACCATCATCACGTACACATTTTGTCATACAATTTTTCTGCTCAGGAGTCGTTGGCGCAGCTGGTGCGGCACCGAAAACTGGGGGGACTACAGGTATGGCACTGCCACATACTGGTTCGCAAGTAACCCGACTACCGTTCTTGAGACAGGCAACACAATTTGATTTACAGTCAAGTCTACATTGAGCACCATTCGCTCCTTGTTCACAACCCGCTACACAAGTTGAATATGTTACAGCAGGTGTAGGAGTCACGGCTGCAGCACCTCCTGAACAAACCTTTGTTTCTGGATCTTTATAGCTGGGCTCACACTTCGATGACACACATTCTCCATCTGATTCGCATGATGTCCCCGTTCCTTTACTACCCAGTTTTTGGCAAGAATAGCCTGACAGGCATCTACTATCTGACTCAATTCCACATCTCTGCCCAACAATACACCCAGTTTCTGTCGGTGCTGAACAACAATTCCCTACATTAGATTTAACAGTGCATTTTTTCGAGTCATTGCAATAATATCCAGAGGGACACTCAAACTCATTACCCATGGGACAATCTCCGGCTACGGCTGTTGAATTCTTTGGAATACAAACTCCCCAGCTACCACACATATTGTCTATACACTGACTATTACTGGTACATTTTCCACCATAAGGACATTTAACTGCGTCCGTACAAACACCAGGGTAACTCAAATATTGCCACCCTGGTTGTGGAGCTTTGCATCGTCCAGATGTTTTGTCGCACTGGGACATTCCGCCGTAGGCCACACCACAAGCGGTATCACCGCCAGATTGTGTATTATTTCCCACTGCCCAACATCCACCATTAGTTGATTCAATTTTTGCTTTAGTTTTAAGGGCAGCCCCCTCTTGAGCAGCAGGATTAAATTTGTTATCAGTTGCCGTACTTGTGCTTTTTTCCGTACAATTTACGTTCGTTTGTCGATTTGCTCTTGCCCAAGCTGTACCATTTGAATTACATGTCCAAACGTCCTCGGCATCAGGTCCAGAGCATGAGGTGTAAAAGTCACCAGGAGAACAAGTTTTTGGTAAACGAGTATTAATATCAGTTCTTAATCTTGCAGCTTCAGCTGCATCATATTCAGGTGTACCTTTCGTATAACCGCACTGGTCAGAAGCAGCTTTACCGGTTAAACAATCATTATTCTTATCTGTCTCGGTTCCAGCTGGTGGTTTTTCAGGATTATAATTTTTTTCATCCTGAACTTCAGCTGGAGCCTCTTTCATACAATCGGGATTTGCTTGAGGCCCATCTATTTGCCAAGTTCCACTTTCATCACATTGATAAACTCTTTCTTGTCCTGGGTGGACACAAACAGTTTTGTAATCTCCTAGTGTGCAAGCAAACACACTCTTGGTGGTCAAGAAAAGCAGGGAAACAAAAGCAAAGATTGCCAGTGTTAAAAATGTTGTAAGTTTAAATTTGTTCATTTTTATTTAGTTAAATCAATTGTTGGAATTGGTTGTGTCTGATTCATGACAAACAAATTTGATTTCTCTTTGCCGTCAGCAGTCCAAACAATAACTTCCAATCTCTCACCAACTTTTGGGGCATCTTTAACGGTAACATTACTTAAATCAAAAAGGTAGTTGCCAGAACTATTGGTTATGGAGGTCAAGACGTTACTTTTTACTTGTGGATTACTGTCCAGATATACTTTTCGCAAAGTGACCAGCAATCCTTCTGCTGATTTTCCTTCGGCCATCACTACTTTGCCATAGGCGGGATTTGGAAGGCTTAATTCTTGAGTCGCCAATGTCGAAACCTTGGCTGAGACCGCTTGTCGGCCATATTGATTGAGAACTGCATACATATACGGTGTGTTGGGTTTCAATCCGGTGACATCAATGGAGTGCATCTTGCTGGCTTCTTTTTTGGAAGACAAAACTCCAGCATTATCTCCAACTTGAACAATTCCCAAAGTTGGTTTGGCTGTCCACCAAGTCAGTGTGAATGCGGAATCGGTCAAATTGGAAACGACCAATCTTTGCACTGGTTCAATGGGAGAAAAATTTCGAAAGTAATAGGTCATCCCAAGTTCCATAACAAAAAGCAAAGCGGCAATCGAAACGAGGATGGTGAAAATTCCTTTGAAGAAATTTAAGGATTTCAAGCTTAGAAACGAGTCTAGATTTATTTTCACATATTAAGAATATCGATTAAAAAAAAGAAGTGCAAGGGGCAAATTGAAGAGAATCTGAAAATGAATAATTTGCAAATATATTGAATTATGGGTATTGACAATGATGATACATTAAACTATAAAAGGAATTACAAAGTATCACCTTCATGCCTGACACTAATCAGAAAATATCAATCGATAGCTTACCAGATCTTTTAACCGTAAAAGAAGTTGCCCAAATTTTTCGAGTTTCAGTTCTGACCATTAAACGTTGGGGAAAAAGAGGTAAACTTGTCCCTCTTCGCATCAACAGCCGTGGTGACAGAAGGTACAAGAAAGAAGCCGTTCTCTGGCTATTGGGGATTGAAAGTAAGACAGTTTAAGTTTTTATTAGTTGGTTGAAGCTAGACCAAGTTTCTCTTCAATGCGTTCCACCCGAGATCTTAAATCCAAATAGGACTCGTCGAAGTATCGAATAATTAGATTCTGACCCCTAATCATTTTACTAGTTAATTTTTTCTCGAGGGACAGACTGCTTTTTCTGACAATCTTTTCAACTTTACTCTCAACTATGTCTTCAACTATGTTTTCAATTTTGGTCAAATCATCGTTCGTCAACATAGGGACATATTAGTCAACATTTATTTTAAAAGCAAGAGAGTTGAAGACATTAACTGTGATGAAGAAATAATTGCAGAGGAAAAAGAAACACAGCTCTCAAAATTCTTTTTAACCGATTAATTTTATTTGCCCCTGGTTCCACTAGAAGCCGCCAGAGCCATTCTAGTCCAAGTCCCCTCATCCATACAGGTGCCCGAGAAATGTTCCCAGAAATGTAATCAAAAGACCCACCTACTCCCATTCCCAAATGAAATTTTATTAGTGGATTTTTATCCTCGTGCAACTTTTGCAACAATTTTTCTTGTTTAGGATGTCCCAGAGCGACAAAAAGTATATCAGCAGATAAGGGTTCACGATTCACTGTATTACTGGTATTATTTTTAATTTTATCGACTGTAACCGGTAAACTATTGACTAATCTTATAGTTTGATCGGCTTCAGCGCCGTCTAATGCGAAATTAATTTTTAATCCGTGGAATTTTTCTTTGAGGATAACTTTTGACTTCTCCGCAACACCATCTTTTCCCCCCAACAGTCCCACTGTCCAATCATTTTTTGCCGCCATCTCGCAAAGATGAAGCATCAAATCTACCCCAGGTAGACGATTTTTAATTCCAGCGTATAGTTGCAATCCAAATCCCTCAGGAACATTGATTTCGAAACTATTGAGAATCTTTTTAAATTCGTCATCCTTTTGCGCCGTGAGAAGAAATTCGGGACCAACAGTCGCGATATTAAAGGATTTTTGTGCCGCAAGCAGAGTTTTAACTTTCTCAAGCAGTTCTTCTTCTGTGTAATCATCCACTCGTACACCTAAGATTTTTTTGGAAGTCATAGCATTATCGGTCTTTTAATTATTTTAATTTTTTTTCTATACTTTTAATATTGAACAATTTTATTTATGCGTATTTTGTCGTTTAGTGTTTAGAAATTAGTATTTAGAAATTTTTTGGATATAGGTTATCTCTTGCTGATCGATCGTTTGTATAAATCTAGGTTTTCCACCGCAATTCCACATCCTCGAACAACACATAGCAAGGGGTCATCAGTCACATGACACGGGACACCGGTTACTTCAGTCATTAACTTATCCAAATTTAATAATTTAGACGTTCCTCCACTGAGCACAATTCCCTTGTCTATGATGTCAGACGCCAATTCTGGAGGTGTTTCCTCTAGCACTCCCTTAACGGCACTGATTATCTGGGAAACGATTGTTCCAATGGGCTCTACTAATTCGTTTGTAGTTAAATTGATAATTCTAGGCATTCCGGAAATAGCGTCTCGACCTCGAACCTCCATCGAGTTCACGGTAGTATTGGGTTCACCGTTCACAGTATTTTTCTCAGGCCCTGTGGTAAACTGTGAACTTTGAACGGGCTTACCTACAAGTGTTGCGCTTCCAATCGCCATTTTTATCTCTTCCGCCGTGCGATCACCAATTAGTAAATTAAATTTTTTCTTGACATAAACTTGGATCACTTCATCAATCTTATTTCCTGCCACTCGAGCCGACTTGTGAACCACTACCCCACCCAATGAAATCACGGCTGCTTCGGTCGAGCCGCCACCAATATCGACGATCATGTGGCCCGAAGGCTGAGCAATGGGAATTTTGGCTCCAATGGCAGCAGCGAGAGGCTCGTCGATTAAATAGGCTACTTTAGCTCCAGCGCTAAGCGCAGCATCCAGCACTGCTCGCCGCTCAACTTGGGTCACGCCGGCAGGCACACAAATCATCACTTCAGGCTTGAAAAACCGAGAACGACCACAAACTCGATCAAGGAAATAAGCCAACATAGCCTCGGTAACTACATAATCAGCAATTACCCCGTCACGCATGGGACGAGAGGCTCGAATATTTCCTGGTGTGCGGCCTAACATTTCTCGTGCCTCATTACCCACTGCCACAACTTTGCCATCATCAACGGTCACTGCCACCACAGTCGGCTCGTTTAAAACCACACCCTCGCCAACAAGATAAACCAGAGAGTTTGCCGTCCCCAAATCAATCCCTAATCTTTTAGAAAATTGCATCATTTTTTAATGTATTATCTGGTCCTATTATATATGAATGTGATAAAATCAGGCCAATGAATAAAAGCCATTTAGTGGTCCTGGCCAGCATCACTTTGATAGGATTCTTTACACTTGTTGCTATTGTTTTGGCTCGAGGATACCTGCCAGATGTCTCTTCAAAATCATTTTTACCCACCGGGATTTTAGTCACCACTTCCGATCCAGACGGGGCCAGAGTTTTTATCAATGGAAAACTAACTACTGCCACTAACAATACCATTAATCTTGCCCCCGGCTCCTATGATATTTCGATTGAAAAAGATGGTTTTTCCACTTGGACCAAGAAAGTGGAAATCAGGAAAGAGGAAGTCATTAAAACCAATGTTTTTCTTTTTCCCAAAGTTTCCGATCTTAAACCTTTAACTCTAACTGGGGCAATGAATCCCACGGCTTCGCTCGATGAAAGAAAAATTGCCTATTCAGTTGCCTCTGCTTCTGCAGACAAGAATGGTGTTTGGGTAATTGACATGGACGGTGGCCGAATGCTCATCGGCAGTTTCAATTCCCGACAAATCTATAAAGATTCTGCCACGTTAAAATTAGCCGGCAGTAAACTTCTTTGGAGCCCTGATGGCAGTCAGATTTTGGCTTTTGCAGGAGTTAAAAATGAGAAATTCGCTACAAATTCTGGCAATGTCTACAAGGACATCGATATTAAATCAGTGCAATTGCCCTATCTTCTGGACAGCGGACAATTAAACCCCCTGCCTCAGCTTCTGGACGTTCGTTCTTTGGAACTAGTGCTTTCAAATTGGAGTGATCTCTGGGAAGAAAAAAATACCTTAATCTTTTCTAAATTAAATCCCAAAATCGAGCCATTCTTTCAAAGAAATGTCACCCACCTTTCGCTCTCGGTAGATGAGACCAAATTTCTTTATACTGCCACAAATTCAGCCTCTATTCCGGTAGTTAACAACTCCTATCTGCCAGGATCAAATTCCACAAAACAAGACCGCAATCTCAAACCGGGAAATATTTATGTTTATGATGCCACCGAAGACAGAAACTATTTCATAATGGATAGCAAAACATCAAAAGATATAGTAATAGCTTGGTTTCCTTCCTCACGACACCTAATGGTCTATAACGATAAGGAGATCGCCGTGATGGAATTTGATGGTAGCAATAAATCCACACTCTATACTGGACCCTTTACCAGGGGTGTAATCGTTCCCTGGCCGAACTGGAGCAAAATCGTCATTTTAACTTCTCTCAATTCGCTCTCGGGTGGAGAAAATCTTTACACTCTAAATCTTCGCTAGATTAATCCCCGAACTAGGCAGAGAAAAATGCTCTACTAAATTTGTGTATACCTTCTGCCTAACTACTGTTGTTCTATGAACAATCTCAAGACTTGGAAATCGTCCCCTTCATTAAGACAAGCTTCATAATAGATCAGGAGTTGTGTTCCTTAAAGCGCTTTCGAAGGTCGTCGGTTGATCCAGTGTACATTTTTCCATCCTTTTTACTTAGTAATATGTATGAATAGAACATAAGTTTCACCCGGCGACCTGTTTCCGTGACTTTGTCACGGAGCACCTGTTAACGGGCCCCAGCGCACTGCGGAATTTTGAGAATAAACATTCTTGACTTGAGTAGCAGTGAGCGGATAATTAAAAATTTGGACATCATCAATCTGCCCCTTATAGAAATTGGCTCCCCCGCTGGTTTCTCCCATGTAAAGAATTGAACTGGCAGCGGTAATGGCGTTGGTATTTGCAGTCACATCGATTAAGCCTCCATTAAGATAGGTTTTAATATTAGCTCCGTCGTAGGTGCAGACAACATGATTCCAGGCACTTAGTGTTAGCGCTTTAGCTCCTGAATTAGCATTATGAAAGGCACCGGAATAATAAATACCGCAAACCGGTTTACTCGAGGCGTCAGTGGTTAATTGAAACTCAGTGGCTTTTTCCAAAAGAGTTTTGCTGGCTGCGCTAGTCGTCGGATAGAACCATCCTCCCCAGGAAACGCTGGTCGTCGTCTGTGCAGCGGCGGCCAACGGAGAAAAAGCCGTCGTTGTCACAAAATCATCGGTGCCATCAAGGTTAAGAGAATAATTAAACTTACCGGAAACACCGTTATACCATGCCGCGGCGGAATTAGTTGTACTACATGTTCCCGTGGCATTTTGCGATCCAGAACCACCAATTGAAATTACCCCAACAGGAGATATACCCATTGAATCATTTACATTTGAACCGGTGCACTCGTTAAATTTATACCAAGCAATAGATTTTCCCCGAGAATAATCGTAGGCAGCCTGAGCAGTAGATCTACCATAGTCAAAGACTTTTACCTGATCTATGCTTCCAGTAAAGTAGCCCGCGTTATAATCGGCGTCGCGACCAATGCCAATATTCCCAGCAAAATATCCTATCCCATTTGAACTAGCCGTTTTACCAACCTGTATTCCGTCAACGTAAATAATAACGTTTGCCCCATCAAATGTTCCTTCGGCAAAGTGCCATTTGCCATCGTTATAGGTTGATGTTGATGATGCAGTATGAATATTAACTGCCCCATCGTAGTACCAAAATGACACTTGACCCGCTGATGCTCCACTTGCATAATTTCCTGTTTCTAAACCATAACCACCAGTTCTTTTTCTAAAAATAATTTGTCCGTTCGTCGACGTGGTATTAAACCATGCTGAAACAGAAACAGCACTAGGTGTAAGCGAACTAGAAGTAGTAATGTCCACGCGATCATCTGAGCCGTTAAATTGGCCACTGTTTCCAATTTTTCCAACTGTATAGTGTTTTCCACCTGTTCCTCCCCACGTGCCAGTATTCGCGTTACCAGAACTGTCTGGAACAGAGGTTGATGATGACTGATCCTCAAATGTCCATTCCCCCACCGGCGGACGGCAAGTTCCTGTATCTCCCGGGACACAATAGGCCGATTCAGCAGAAGATGACGCCGTTTTTCCATCAGTGGTGTTTATTCCTGCATTTCCCAAAACCAATGATTTTCCCTGGTTATAATCCTGTTGAATTTGACTGACTGAAAGAGCAGAAGAATAGATTTTGACTTCATCGATTAGTCCATCAAAAAATTCATAGGAAAATGCCCCTGAATGACCACTGATACTTAGTGGATCATTCGTGGTCCGAATTGATGCAATGTTTGCCGCCCCCTTTGTCTTTAATCGCCCGTCAACATAGATTTTCATCGCCTCTGAAGTTGTGGTTCCATCCCAAACAGCCACAATGTGGTGCCAAGATCCCGCTCCCAAATCCCAAGTGAAACTTAAACTGTCGTCTCCCCCTGCTCCATTACCCCTTTGCCAATAGAAAATCCCGTCCAAAAACCCAATTTCATATACTTTTGTGTTTGTAGCGCCAAAAATGTTTGGAGATTTATAAACAATACCACCGTCCAATGATCCTCCGGACGCAACGTTATTTTTAATCCAGGCTGAAATTGTAATTGCACCGGTAATATCAAGTGCCGACCCCGTTGAGTCAGTCACAGTGGCATATTGGGATGAAGTTCCATTGAAGAAAAGTGCCTTGCCAAATTTCCCCTGATTGGTCCAACCCGCCCCTGTTATAACTCCATCCATTTTATTCGGCCCAGAATCATGAAAGGCAGTTCCATATCCTTCATCAAATTTATAGTAGACGGCTTGTGATCCGACAGGCGATCCACCAATCGGATGACCACCGTTGTAGTCAGAGATGATTTGTTTTTGGGAGATGGCATAGTTGTAGATTTTTACCTCGTCAATTGTGCCATTAAAAGTAGCTGCACCGGTACTGTCGTTACCTATATAGACAGATGATGTCGCGTCGGAGACACGGGATACACCGTTGGTGGTGGTGGCGTAAGACGCTTCCACACCATTGACAAATATATGCACGCTTGAGGCTGTTGTAATGACCCCATCCCAGGTGACGGTGATATGGCTCCAGGTATTTGGTGAAATTGCACTTGTTGAGGTGGTGCGCACTAGATCGGTACCACCATCGACAGTGAAGGTGAATCCGTAGCTGGCTGCTAATTGTAAAATCCAACCAGCGCTAGGTGTTGTGCCGACGTTTTTAGCTACAATAAACCCAGTCCCATTTTCTCCTTGACCTTTGGGATTTATCCATGCTTCGACAGTCATCCCGGCTGTTGCTGGCAGGTCATCGAGTGTTGAGCCGGAACCGGCATTGATTGATGTTGATGTATTGTCGAAGTTGTACCCTTTGCCGTATTTTCCAGCATCGTACCCGCCACCACCCTGAGTGATTGTGCCGGTATTACTATTGCCCGAGATGTCATTGGCAGATGTTCCTGATCCTTCTTCAAACCGCCAGAATCCTACAGGTCCGGCAGTCCAGTTGTAGATCTGGGAAACCTCACCAGGGGAGAGGGCGCGGTTGTAGAGTCTGACTTCATCAATATAAGTTGTACTTACATTACCAACACTCCACGATTCCCGACCAATATACATAGCTTCACCAGCGGTAATCGATAAATTCGAAGGATTCCAACTTTCCATAAAAACACCATCTACGTAAAGTTTCTCAGTTCCGACTCCATCTGTTGGATCATAAGCAATAACAACATGTTGCCAAACATTTTGCGTCCAAGTAGTCACGAAATTGTGATCATTCGAGTAATGCACAGAACGAATGGGACCTGAATTGCCTATCAAACTAATAACATGACCTCTGCTTCCACCACCATACGAAAATATCGGACCATTAAGTGCACTCACTGGTTTTACCCACGCACTTATAGTATAAGGCGCATCGCCGGATATATTAAGATTCGTAGGAGTTCCCATATTCAAGTAATCACTGCCCCCACTGGCAGCATAGCCCCCACCGCCATATTTTCCTGATACATAGTGACCACTAGTTCCATTCCATGTCCCCGTATTTCCATTTCCTGATGAATCAGCAGCATTTCCTGATGTCTCATCCATCTTCCAATACCCAACCAGGTTATTTGTCAGCGGATCGTTGGTCTGGGCGCCGAGAAGCGCGCCTTTTTGCCCGCCGATGCCGATGGCTGCATCGGTTTTCACTTGAGTTGCAGTACGGGCGTAATTGTAGATGGCAAAATCATCAAGCGATCCGGCGTAGGCGTTACGTGTAGCATCAGAATCAATACCGATTGTGACGATCGACCCAAATCCAAACGATCCGGTCGTTTTTGGCGAGCCATTGGTTCCCTGAAGCGATCCGTCGATGTAGACATTTATCGCAGTCGTGCTGTTTCTGACTGCTTCAAAATGATGCCATTTGCTGTCAGCGAGTGAACCAAGTGTCGATCCGGTGCAGACCGTGTCGGTCGTTCCGGTTACTAGAGTGAGGTAACAAAGATATCCGGATTGGTTTAAAAATACTTTATAATCTTGATTTGACGATGCGCCAGAGATGAGCTTTGCCATGCCAATCGTTGAGGTCTCCATTCCGGACCCATCATAGATATCTGCCACTTGGCTGGCTGTAAGTGTCGAGTTGTAGATGCGGACATCGTCCATGTACCCGTTGTATTTCTGACTATCTAAACTCGTTTTTCCAAAGTAATTGAGTGTTCTTGTAAGATTGTTGGGGACGGTTGTAGTCCCGCCTCCAACAACTGCTCCATTTTTGTAAATGACTACTGCACCTGTAGCGGATTCTGTCACGACAATATGCTGCCAGACATTTGTTTCTAACACACTGCGTGCATATATTGCAGTTCCAGCGCTGCCTCCATTGTACACCTGGTAAATCATGTCATTGGTATACCAATTGCGGCCAAACCAGATATTATCACTGCCATTTCCATTGCCAAGATCGAAAAATCGCGGAGATCCCGCAGCTGATGTGGGTTTGACCCACATCGAGATTGTGATTCCACTCGTGTAGTTAGCAAACCCGCTCGGAAGTGTGACGTAATCATTGGTTCCATTAAACGACATGGCAGTACTGACAGCTCCAGAAACGGAGGTGACCGAGGTGTTTCGTGCGGAAGTGCCGTTATTGGCTGAGATCGATTCTGTCACTGTCGTATTGGCAGCATTATCATTCATCTTATACCAGTACTGCGGAGCCGAAAGTGTGGAAATTTCGCTCAGGTTTGAAGGGTGGCGAAACCATCCGGCTACCGACCACGAGGTCGAGTCAAAATTATTTTTATTCGTCGTCGTATTTTTGAGATACTGGCTAGTGCCGGAGAAATTCATATACATCCTTCTCGGATTGCCGGTTGCACCGTCTGTTCCCCAGGTAGCTGAGGTGACGGTCATAGTGTTGCCATTTGGCGAAGAATCGTTGACCACCGTCCCGTTGCCCTCATCCATGTGCCAGGTGGCAATCGGGGATTGGGCTTTGGTATCCTGGACATCAAAACGATCGACTTGCGCTCCTTCGGAATGGGAGACAAGTCCAGCATAGTAGATGTCGGAGACGTCGGTTGAGGAAAGAATTGCATTATACAATCGGATGTCTGAAAGCACTCCACTCCAATGGTTTGCGTTGGTTTTATCCTGACCAATGTACATACTGGTTGATAGTGTG
>Ga0172371_10003651_pt1 | contig 23724 bp, 22 predicted proteins | sample Lak12m_FD_114543 | JGI IMG/M metagenome (GOLD analysis project Ga0172371, IMG submission 114543) | Freshwater microbial communities from Kabuno Bay, South-Kivu, Congo - kab_022012_12m | ecosystem: Environmental > Aquatic > Freshwater > Lake | place: Democratic Republic of the Congo: South-Kivu...
GTCGCGAAAATTCTAAATCTCGAGCGAAAAAAGTGAAAGTTGAGGAGGGCTATCCGGCGATAACCCGACGAAACTTGAACTTTTTGCAGCCGAAATTTGGAATTTGCAGCAGAAAACGGAGATCTTGAACAGGCTCTAAGATTTACGGTTTGCGAATAAACACAAAGTCAGCGTCATTTGTATTTTATATTTTATATTTTATCTTAAATCTTACTTCTTAAATCGTAAATCTATACCTGTTGATAAACAAGAGATCTATCGTTTACATCCTTTGTGCTCTTCTGGCGATTATTTTCGTTATCCGTCTGTCCGGCCTTTCCTTTTCCCCGCCCGGATTTTTTTGCGATGAAACCTCGATCGGCTATAATGCCTTTAGTATTCTGGAAACCGGAAAAGACGAAAAGGGAATATCTTTCCCTGTTTTTTTTAAAGCTTTTGGAGATTATAAGAATCCGGTCTATATCTATCTCGCCACGATTCCAATTAAGCTTTTGGGACTTAGCGTCTTTTCAGTTCGTCTAACCTCGGCAGCACTCGGCATTTTTTCTATTCTTCTATTTATTTATTTTCTCCACCTACTCAAACACTGTCCTCAATCTCAATCCAAAGATTCGCTTCTATTTGCTTTATCGGGAGGACTTGTAATGTCTCTTATGCCTTGGCATTTTCAATTCAGCCGCATTGCTTTTGAAGCTATTTCGCTGGTTTTTTTTATCATCTTGGATATGGTTCTGTTCACGCTCTACTTGAAAACAAAAAAGTCAATCTACTATCTTTTATTCGGATTTTCAATGGTAGCGAGTTTTTTTGCTTACTCTACCGGAAGACTGATTGTTCCTTTATCTGCAATCCTGTTAGTTTTAATTTGGAAAAGAGAACTGTTTGGCATCGAAAATATATTTCCCGTGAGTTTGTTGGAAAAAGTTCTGAAGAATTCTTTTTTTCTGCCCTCTGTGTCTGAAAAAAACATTCCATGGAATTCGCTCCCCGATAAAAAATCCGCGAGAATAAATGTTTTAATCTCAATCTTTTCGGTGGCATTGCTCAGTCTCGTTCTTGTTTACGATCATCATATTGATCCAGCCGGCATTCTTACCCGGCCGCACGATGTCTTAATTATTGACGACAAACCCGGTGTTTTTGTTGCTACAAGCAGGTTTTTAGAGAATTATTTTAACCACTTCAGCCCGGCTTTTTTGTTTGGGAGGGGAGACCTTAACTTGCGCCATTCAGCCGGAGTAAGCAGTATGTTGTTCGTTTCTTTCTTTTTACCTGTGGTTTTCGGAGTGATTTATTTCGCGCGAAGAATAAAAAATTCAAAATTAGCCGTGTTTATCTTGGCTGAATTGCTTCTTTTTCCGGCCGCCAGCAGTATTACAATCATCAATGAAGGGGGTCAAGCGACTCGCACTGTTCACATCGTACCTTTCATAGCTTTAATAATAACTTACGGGGCTTGGGAGTTGATAAGGATTCTGAAAAAAAAACATGCTCACGTCCTCACCGTACTCTTAATCTTTACTTTCTTTGAAACGGCTATGTTTTATAAATATTATTTTACTCTTTACCCGCAAGTGGCAATTGCCAATTTTGAAGGGGGCATGCCGGAAGCCATGCGGTTTGCTTTCTCCCAAAAAGCGTCTTATTATTATGTTTCCATGAACGTCTGTAAATACCGAATTGAAATCCCATTTTTTATGCATTATCCACCGGAAAGATTTCAGCAAAGCTTGATTTTTCCAAATGCTCGCTGTTTAGATTCGCGGAAAATTGCCAACCCTAAACCGGGGAGTATCGCTATTTACAAAGCGACCGACTATATTCCTCATTTTCCCGGAGAAATATTGTTAAATAAAATCAGTTACGTTAAAAAAACCGTGCGGCAAGAAGCAGGGACCCAGCGAGAACTTTACGAAGATAAAGAAATTGACTTATACTATATATATCGGTATTAATTATTCTGGGCGGTTATCTTTGTTTTGTCAGTCTAAATTGACCTTTTGTTTTTTTAGGAAAATTATCAATTTGAAATTGGCGGACAAACTCAATTCGAATTTCAAACTGAAAATTTCAAATTTTATCCCTGCGGGAGTAGTTCAGCGGTAGAACGCCACCTTGCCAAGGTGGAGGTCGCGGGTTCAAGTCCCGTCTCCCGCTCCAATTTTCGCGTAGCAAAAATTTCCCTAGTTACAAACTACGCAAACTAATTACGGGGGTTTAAAACAAAAACAAAATGCCCTTAACCAACCAAAACGAAAGTTCCCCAATCATTTCCGAGTTGCGCCAAGACATTGTCACCGGCGACTGGGTGGTAATTGCCAAAGCTCGAGCCCAAAAACCGGAAACGTTTAAAAGCCAGCCGGAAGAAATAAAAGTAAATCCGAGTGAATGCGTTTTTTGCGAGCCGGAAAAAACCGGCCAAAAAAAAGATACTCTGATCTATTACCGTGAAGACGGAGAGTGGAGTTTGAGAGTATTCCCCAACAAGTTTCCGGCCTTCGCCCGCCAAAGCAATATTGTGCGCCACTGGAACGAGGGGCCTTTTTTTGGAATGGAAGGGGTCGGTTACCACGAAATAATCGTGACTCGCGCCCACGATCTCGCGCTTGCACAAATGACCATAGACGAACTGGCTGAGCTCACCGACGCTTTTCGCACCCGCTATTTGGAACTGATGAATAAAAAAAGCGTTAATTACATCATGATTATCCATAATCATGGCAAACGCGCGGGAGCTTCCCAACCGCATCCGCACTGCCAACTGTTCGCTATTCCAGTGGTTTCACCGGGTGTCGATTCTGAGCTTCGGGGAGCAGAGCAATTTCACAGATCTCAAAAAAACTGCGTTTATTGCACTATGCTCGAATGGGAGCTGAAAGAAAACAAAAGATTAGTATTTGAGAACGATTCGTTTGTGGTTTTTGCTCCCTTTGCCTCCAGAGCGGCTTTTGAGCTTTGGGTGATGCCAAAAAAACACCAGCCTTATTTCGAAAGAATCGCAGGAAAACAGGAGTGGGAGCTGGGAGAAGCTTTGCGGCAATCTATGAGCAGATTATTTTATGGACTGGGAAATCCTTCGGTAAATTTTTACCTCCACACTTCGCCTTGTGATGGCAAAGAGTACGACCATTACCATTGGCACATTGAGATTCTGCCGCGTTCTTCAATCTGGGCAGGCTTTGAACTGGCCACCGGCATCGAGATAAGCACGGCGATACCCGAAGAAGCCGCAAAATTCCTCAAATCCGTCAAGACGGAATGAGTTTAAGTAAAAAACAATCAATAAACCATGCTCGAAATATTGTCTCGTTTGATCATTGAGTTTATACAATCCACTGGTTATTTTGGCATTTTTATCTTAATGGCTTTAGAATCAGCGCTTATTCCTATTCCATCCGAAGTAACAATGCCGTTCTCTGGTTATCTGGCCCAGCAGGGGAAGCTGTCTTTTCTTGCGATTGTCATAACGGGGGCGTGCGCCAACCTGATCGGTACGCTCGCGGCCTACGCTTTAGGTTACTATCTGGAAGAAAGCGTAATATTAAAGCTCGTCAATCGTTACGGAAAGTTTATTCTTCTTAGCGAATCTGAATACTTGAGAGCGTTAAGATGGTTTCGAAAATACGGACAGGGAGTGACTTTTGGAAGCCGTCTTTTGCCTGCCGTACGGACCTTTATTTCGCTTCCCGCGGGATTGGCCAAGATGAATCTTTGGAAATTTTCAATTTATACTTTCTTGGGTTCTTTCATTTGGTCCGCTTTCCTCGCGTGGATCGGGCTTTATTTTGGAAGGAACTGGAATATAATAGAACCTTATTTTCAGAAATTTCATTTCGTCATTGTTGCCATATTTATCGTTTTTGTGGCTTGGTATCTTGATCATAAACTGCATTTCTCAAAAAAATTGCTAAAAAGAAAAGAGGGGCGGTAAAAACCGTCCCCTCGCGGGTTAATGCCGAGCGCGGAACTTGCCCGGCATTACCAAAGAATGTAATTCGGATCGGGCAGAACAGAAACTGTTTCTCGCTGCTGACGGCCGCATTCGCTGCCACGATTCGCAGAAAGATCCGCGTTGCGGTTAGATGGGCCCGAGATAATGCCATCCATCTTTCCGGACCTTTTTGTTTCCGTCTCTTCGACAAAAATCCTAAAGAAACTCATCATGACGATTCCTCCTTCAGTCGTGTTTTGCTTTAGACGTATTCCTGTCCATACTGAGACCAACACTGGCAGTCGGTTTTTCTTGTGCTTATATCTTTCGCGTAAAAACCTTTCCTTCTTGGACAGAAATTTTTTGTCAAACAATTGACACATCTACGACGATCGGAGTCCGTAACAGCTGAATAGACAAAACATCCCACTAGATGTTTCCGTCTGCAGCCGAAAGGACACAACTTTGTTTCGTTGTAGTACGGCATGTATTTATCCTCCTTTTCGCTGCCATTCCGGACACCTTTTTTCGCCCACTCCACAGTTTTCACATGACTGGGAACGAATTTTTTTCAATTTACCCCCGCCATGCGCGTACCAACTGCATTTGATAGGATAGATAGATTTGTTTCCGTACTCAACTGCCAACATAACGCCTTCCCGCTCCATCCAGATACTCCTTTCGATTTGTTAAACAACTGGCTAGCTTCGGCCTCCTTTAAGCTAAAATAAAAAAACGCCGATCCTCATGGATCGGTTCTGGGTTTTTTCTTTTTCTGGTTTACGCGCTAGGCTTCAAAAAAACCAAAACCAATCCGAGGAAATCGGGCGATAAAGTAAAAAAAGAAATAAAATTGGTTGGTTTTGGCGGATAAATGCATTATTGCAATTGATTTAACTAAACACAGTCTACCAACACTAAAAAATATGTCAAATACCGCGAATTTCTGTCGTAATTTTAAATTTTCATCCGGGAGTTGCGTTTTACAGACAACTACATTCGTGACCGTTTGTAAAATAGGCGCGGTTGGTGTTGTACATAACCAAACCGCGCCATCAGTTATCCGATTGACGCAGGGGACCAAAAAATTTTTTGGTTTCGTTTTAAAGACTTCGTCGCATGGATAGCGGCAAAGTTAAACAGGTAAAAAAGTGAAGTTCTATGAATTCACATGCATAGGTCCGCTAAGGTAGGACTGGGTCGTGCCGGTTCGTCATCTTTAGAAAAAAACCTTCTTCTTCTCCTTTTTCACTCCCCCGACTTTGAATGCGGCATCCCATGCTCCCTGGGCTATGACAACAGTCTCTGCATGAAAGAGGGGCGGAGTATTGACCGTACTGTTCCATGCAGTCGCACCTTTGTTTTTTTAAATCTTCCATGAGCCTCCCATCTTCGTTTCCGTGGGCCATTGCGTCCTCCTTTTATTTTATTCCCAGTTCCATGCCGAATATGACCCTGCGTTTCTTCGCTTTCTAAAAAATTCCACCAGTCGCAGCCACGAAATTTCGCCAGAATTCTCGCAACCGCCATGTCTGCTGCCAACATTTATGATACGAATAGAATCGATCTCGCACGGTTCCCGCTTTTGAAAATAGGTCGCTTCTTCGAAAGCAATCCGCACGGTTTTTTTGAGAACTATCCTATCGCGAAGCGTGCGAATGTCTCCCGTAAAAATAACCATTATTGGAAAATCGCACACCTTTCCCGTAAAGCTCGCGATTTTGTCGACTCCTAACGGCACGGGGGTTCTGGCTAGCTCCCAACCTGCACCACTCAGATTGTCGGAAAGAAAACCTACCATCTCTTTGACGCGGAGCAAGTCGCCGTCAACCGCCTCAAATACAACAAATTCGATTCCTTCCTTTTCCATTTTTTTTCCTTTGCTTTTGTTGGACCTTTTCGATCTTCGCTTTTAGCAACAAGCTTGTTAAAGAGCTTTACCTCCTTATAAAATAAAAAGTCCGGTCCCTCTGGATCGGCTTTGGTTTTTCGGATTTTTTCTTGCTAGATTATACGCGGTCTTTCCTCAAAAAACCAAAACCAATCTGGAGAATCCAGACAATAATAAATATCGGCAATAGCGATATGGTTTGGTTTAAACTATTCATTGTTAGGCTTGACTTTCTTTAGTTTACCCGCTCTTTAAAATATGTCAAAACTGCTAGTGTTTCTTCTTTTTCTTCTTTTCGGTGGGAGGTTTTTCATCTCCCGGATGTGGGTATTTCGAAGGTGAATCGTATTTGCTTAAAAAGTTCTTTTGAAACATCGGCTGTCCGTTTTTGTCGAAGACTTTTTGAATCCACTCGGTTTTCATCGAACCATCGGATTTTTTATCCCATACTCTCGGACCTTCCAGTGCTACGGTGCGGCCGTCCGATTTGCCGAAATATTCAAAGGTTAGAATGTTACCCTGAATCATGGTTTGAACAAGAATGGAGGCGGGAGTATCATTGACGAATTTAAGGTCGGGGCGGGGGATATAGACAGTCGCGTCAGTCCCTTGTGGAGAATAATACTGAACCGGATAGGCATGGTTTTGTCTCTCGGTTACCCGTAGTCCGCTATTGACCGCAGCTCGAAAAGCCGTGGTGGAAACTTGACACATACCGCCGCCGAACTCGGGCACCGTTTTGTCTTGTTTAATAACCAGCTCCGGTAAATAGCCGGTTGACGAATCAACCGGACCAAGAGTGGTTAAAAAGGAAAATTCCTCTCCCTTGCCAATAATAACTCCATTAAATTTACTGGCACCCACTCCAATATTATGCTTCCGATTGGTGGGAGAACCTATAAAATTAGACTCTCCTTTTCCTATAAGCGTATCGACACCCAACTCTTTTGCTTTTTGCATCGACAGCGGGGCAGGGCTTTCCTTTACCGGTAGATTAACAAAACGCTCGCCTTTTTTAAAGGATTGGGCGACAGTCGATGCGGCAACATCCATATCGATGGTTATTTCGCTTTGAGAAGAACCGGCTTCACGTATGGTTCCGTTCTCAAAAATTAAAACACCATTAACCGGTTTTTGATATACCGCACTTTGCACTTCTTGCTCTAAAAAATTCTTAACCTTTCCTCCGTCAATATCCCACACTAAGCCGTATTCTTTTTTGGAGTCAGAAAAGCTCTGTCCCGCAAGAGCAATGTTGATCATTGCGTTGACATCCGAAACGTCCGCGGCATTGTCCGTTTCTTGTTTTTCTATTTTTTGAATATTGATCCATGAAAGTATTTCCGAGCGGGGCAATCTAAAATTTTTGTCTCGCGCTTGAAGAGCAAATGGGTAATCCAGCAGTTGATCTATCTCCTGCTTTAAGTGGCTCGCTTCTTCGGTCGAGACATCCGGAATCATTTTTGTCAGCCCCACTTGAATTTCATCATTTTTCCATTCTTTTAAATCTCTTAATATCTGGGCTACTACCGCCATACTGTCAATTCCCAAACCTTCTTTTGCCGGGACAAGGACAATTTTGTCGTTTATCGTCTGCAATCTTGCCTCCTGAACGGAAACCATGTTAACATTAAACTTGCTGCCAGTAAGCATCTCCAGCCGGGTTTTATCGAAAGAATAATAAGCGGGCGCTTTAAAACCGAATATTAAGCTGCTCCACCACTTAAAAAGACTTTTTAGAAAAGGATTGTCCATGCCGGCAGTCATTTTTAGGTTTGCGCGAGTTCTGTCCCTATCAACTTTTAGCCCGATGTCTTTTAGTGTCGTATCTATTTTTTTATTTTGAAAAACCAACATGGCGGGCTGCTGCTCAAAATTTGTAGCAGCCGCGTCAATTTTGTCTTCCGCTTGGGAAAAAGGACCTTTCAGATTTATATTTCCAAAATAAACCCCATGGGGAATATTGTTTTTCCCCCAAAATAAAGGAGCGGATATAAACAAAAAAAGAAGCGCTAAAAACAAAATTACACACTTTTTTTTGAGCATTTGTGTGCGTCTAATTTACTTGCTATCTATTTCAAGATATAAATATCAAACATAATAGTCAAAAAATGGTTATCTAGCTACGCTGTTTTTGACTGGGGCTTATTTATAAGTTATAGATTTAGTGTCGTGCCGCATTTTCATGTTTTAAGTTTTAAGTTTCAAAACCATGGCTGTCCCCAAGCAGAAAAGCTCGAAGGGTAGAACCAGAAGAAGAAGGGCGAATAAATTTCTCACCGCCAAAAACACGGTAAAGTGCCCCCATTGCGGCAAGCCAGCAATGCCCCACAGGGTTTGTCCTAATTGCGGATATTACAAAAATCGCGAAATAGTTGATGTATTAAAGAAACTAGACAAACCTAAAAAACGAAAAAGGTAAAGAACTTTATAAATCAACCCGATGTCTCGTAGAAAAGCCCGTTTTATCGCCTTTCAATCGCTTTTTGAACTCGACTTCCAAGGTTTTAAAAAGGAAAAATTGGACTACGCTTTAATATTGGCCAGAAATATAAATGAATTTATGGGCGGGGAGCAAAAAGAATTTATTGAGTTTCTCTTTAAAGGAGTGTTAAAAAAACGAAAAATTATCGATACTATGATCGAAAAATCCGCTCCGGAGTGGCCCATATCTCAAATCAATCTCGTAGACCGCAATGTTCTTAGGATTGGGATTTTTGAGTTGGTTTTTGGCAACCACAAAACCGTTCCTCCAAAAGTCGCCATCAACGAAGCAATTGAAATCGCTAAGGCTTTCGGCAGTGATTCGTCGGGAAGATTTGTTAACGGAGTATTAGGAACAATTTACCGGGAACTAAAAAAAACTGAGCAGGCTAACGACTAACAACCGACAGTGTGCGGAGCAGATTAAAAATTGTGTCTGTGTTTTGTCGTGAGTCGCAAGTTTAGATAGTTACAAAACTTCTTTGCCGTGTTACTTGAGCTGGGCAGAATTAAAACAAGTTTTGCAACTATCCGGTTGTAAGTCGTAGATTGTAGGTTATATGCGCTTAGATCTCTACGTAAAGAAAAATTTGGCTTTATTTATTAGCAAAGACGAACCAAACAGAACCGATTTTCTGAAACTGCCTCGTTCTTTTTGGCAGAAGGAAATCGATTCGGGTAATATTAAATTTAAAAATAAAATCGTTAAAACTAGCATTAAAGTTAGCGAATCGGAAAAGTTTTTGATAAATTTTGATTGGGAAAAAATTAAAAAAAACTGGAAATTATTTTACGAAAGAAAACTGGTTCCAGTACCTATAAAAGTAGGGGTCATTAGAGCTGTTTCTGGAACTCTAGCGATAAATAAACCTGCCGGAATTTCCGTTCACCCCGCCTTTCCGCTAAAACGCGGAGTAAAAAGAGAACCAAGCCTGGTTGAAGGAATAGTTTTTAAATTCCCGAATATCGCCGCGGTTTCAGAAAAAGGCGAGGAAGAAAGACCGGGGATCGTACATCGATTAGACAAAAATACCAGCGGAGTTTTATTGATCGCCCAAAGTGTGAAAAACAAAAGGTTCTTGAAAGAGCAATTTAAAAAACGACTGATTAAAAAAATTTATTTAGCTTTGGTCGAGGGAGATTTTCCGCATAATAAATTTATAATTTCCAGTTTGCTTGGTAAAAAAGAAAATAACCCTGTAGAAATCGGGGTTTCCGAATTGTCGGTACGCACAAATACAAAAGATTCTTTCTCTTTAAAAAGAAATTTTGTAAAAATACTTAACCCCAAAAAAAGTGTTACTAACGGCAAAAAAATTGCCAGTGGAACACTGGAAGAAATAAACGGATTTTTGATGAACACGCGGTATGCCGCGCGCTCGCAAGTTTTTCCAAAATGGAAAAAGTCGCTTCGCCAATCAAAATTTCTAAATAAAAAAACAATTTTTTCCTTGCTGGAGCTTCACCCTCTCACCGGACGTACCCATCAGATAAGAGCCCATCTGAGTATTTTGGGCTTTCCTGTTGCGGGCGATCGAACTTATGGCAGCCATTTTAAAGATCTCTCGTTTCATTGTCTGCACTCATATAAAATATCCTGGCTGGATATGAACGGCAAGAAACATTCCGTGATTTCAAACCGAGTAATTTTGTTTTAAAAATTGTTTTATGTTAGCTTTAGTTTATAAAGTTCTTCAAGATTATCCTCGAGTTTTATTCGGGGGTTTATAAAGAAAATAAAAATACTTGAAGTATTCTTTTTCTCTTTATAAACTTTATAGACCTTATAACTTTATAAACTGTTTCATGTCTGCCCAAAAAAAACATTCATTTCTGCGAAGATTGATGGGGATTGAAGGAGAACAAAATCAAGACCAGCAACAACAAGACTATTATTATCCTGAGGGAGCTTCTGCTCAGGGAGAAAGTCAAGGGTTCACTCCTCAAGAACAGCAGTACGAACAAGAAAACACTATCACACCATCCTATTCAACATCTCCCGAACAAGCCACTAAAGTCGTCACTACTTCTTCCCGATCCAGCGAAGAAGAGGGTGGCTGGGTAGCAGACCAGGAAGGCCAACTCACTATTGACGTCTATCAAACCGAGTCAGACATTGTTATTAAGTCGACCATAGCCGGTGTTAAACCGGAAGATTTAGATATTCAAATAAACAACGATATGGTTACAATCAGAGGTGAAAGAAGAAAAGAAGACGAGGTCAGAGAAGAGGATTATTATTACCAAGAGTGTTACTGGGGAGCTTTCTCGCGCTCCATTATTCTTCCGGTGGACGTAGAAGCCAATAAAGCCGAAGCTATAATGAAAAACGGCATTTTAACCATTCGATTGCCTAAAGCCGAGACCGCCAAAGCCCGAAAAATACAAGTGCGAGGATACTAATGAAAATCCAAAGAAATATTTTATTGTCTCAACATACCACATTTAAAACCGGTGGACCTGCTGATTTCTTTTGCGAAATAGAGAAAAAAGAGGATCTTCTTAGGTGTTTTGATTGGATCGAGCGAGAAAAGCTTAATTTTTTCTGTTTGGGAAACGGGAGCAATCTGCTAGTAAACGATTCTGGATTCCGAGGTGCAATAATAAAAATCACCAGTAATAAAACTGTTTGGAAAGACAATAAATCAACTTCTGCTTCAGGAACAATGCTTTCGAAATTGATTAACGAAGCGAGCGAACGCGATATGGGAGGATTGGAATGGGCTTTCGGGATACCGGCGACTCTGGGAGGAGCAGTTAAAAATAACGCCGGAGCCTTCGGTGGAGAAATGGCTAAGAGCGTAGAATCGGTAGAGATTTTTAACTCGAAAAATAAGGCGTTTAAAAAAATCGGTAATAAAGAATGTGGCTTTTCTTACAGAAAGAGCGTCTTTAAAGAAAATAACAACTGGATTGTTTGGCAAATAACTCTTATTTGGGAGAAAAAAGAAAGAGAAAAAATTATAAAAAATATCGCCTCCTTCTTAGAAAAAAGAAAAGAAAAACAACCCCTAGAATATCCTTCGGCGGGAAGTTTCTTCCGCAATCCATCACTTTCTAACTTGGAAAACAGTAAAAGAAAAGCATTGATAAACCGTTTTATAGAAAAAGAATTGGCTAAGCCCAACAAACGAGAAGGGGAATCTGAAAACGATATTCGAGAAAAAATTGAACAATCCAACATGCTGCCCGCTGCTTATCTTATCGAAGAAGCCGATTTAAAGGGCCGCGTGGTTGGCGGCGCGCAAGTTTCAAATAAACATGCTAATTTTATAGTAAACACCGGCAACGCAAAAACTGAAGATATTGTTATTTTGGCCAGTCTTATTAAACAAAAAGTGAGGACGGAATTCGGGATACAACTACATGAAGAGGTGGAGTATGTAGGATTCAACTGATAGTTCATAGCAAATAACTAATGACTTTATCCGTTGAGCAAGCAAGTTGTTGTTCTCTACATATTGTGTCATAAGTTATCTATTATAAGTTATAAGTCAATAATAAACATGGACTTTTGGTGCAACCCGGATTATCGCGATAATTTTGTAATAGCGCTGACCGCGATTACGCTTTGGAGTGTCCCATGGAAAGCTATCGCGCTTTGGAAATCCGCCCGCCACTCGCAAAAATGGTGGTTTATTGTGTTTATACTAGTCAACACAGTAGGATTACTGGAAATTTTTTACCTCTTCGTACTCCCCAAAATCTCTAAAAAGCGTTAAGATACCTTAGAGAATATTCTTATTGTTTTAATCGATGAACTACAGAAAAACAGTGGCTTTTTTTATAGTGATTTTTACAGCTTTGGGTATTTGTTGTCGAGACTACATTCCTACGACCCGGTCAGACGTTGAGAATTTATATTTTTATTTTAAGGAAAATACCGCGCAAAAAAACATCCCGCCCAGTTTTAGTCCGGAGCCGAACTCTGAACCAGAAAATTCTCAGGATTTAAGATTTAACCTTAAACCAACAGGAGAGACGGCGGAAGAGTTAAACGATAACGAAGTTGTAAAAACCATTAACGATACAGAAAAATCCCTTTCAATTCCTGAAACTGTCAATAACTATGTTCCTTTTACTCCTCAAGCTCCCTTTGGAGTTTGGGATAAACTGCACGAAGAAGCCTGTGAGGAGGCTTCTCTTTCTATGGCGCGTTATTATTTAGAAAAGAGAGATATAGTTTTTTCCAAAGAAGCGGAAAAAGATATTCAGTTTATTGCCAGTAAAACCAAGGGTGGAGGACTAATAGATCTAACCGTTGAAGAAGTAAAATCAGCTGCCGAAAACCTGTACGGCTATAAAAATTGGCGGATTATTAATAACCCTACTATTCAAGACATAAAAAAAGAACTATCTCAAGAAAATATAATAATAATTCCTTTGGCCGGCAGGGAAATAGACAACCCCTATTTTAAAAATCCCGGACCACTTTACCACATGTTAATAATTAGCGGCTACGATAGTAAAAAAGGTGTTTTTGTTACCCAAGATCCCGGCACTAAACGCGGCAAAAATTTCACTTATAAATTTAATGTTTTACTCAAAGCCAATCATGATTTTCCTGGTGACAAAAATAAAATTAACCAAGGAGCTGCAAGGATTTTGGTGATAGTAAAATAGCCTCTCTTAACTCAAAGAGATGAAGCTAGTTTGAATTGTATATTTAATTTTTATAGAAGTTTTATTGTTATTATTAACCCTGTGGATTAAGTGGAAAAAAGAAAAAAATCACACAAGTGCAAGTTAAACCCTATATTTACCGAGAGGAAAATTTTGTTGAAAAAACGGGAAAAAGCGAGGAAAACAAGTGTTGATTAAAACTGAATCTTTAAAAAAGATATAATAAAAATCCACCTTTGGTCAATCGAAGATTTTCACAAAGAATAAAAAATTTAACTCCCAATTTATACCTGTTTTACATAAAAATTCTTACCTTTATCCACAATTTTTCCTGCTAACTCAAAGCCAGCCGCTAATCGATGTCCACCACCGCCCATGACGCGAGATACAGTGTTAACGTTAAAGCCTTTACGCTCGCTGCTACGCAAACTCCCCTTAACTTTTCCTTCGTCGGTATCGGTTAGTAATAGAGAAAAAAGTGCTTCTTGGGACATGTTTAATAGATTCGCCAACCCCCCGACTTCCTCATGGGTAATACTTTTTTGGTCTAATTCTTTTTGATTGATTTTAGAAAAAATAAACTTTAGGCGCGGATTATAAACAGCATTGGAAATCTTTTCTCCCCAGAAATTTAAAACATGGACGTTTTTACCTTTAAAAGCGCTTCGAGTGATGTTTTTAAACAGAACCCCTTTTTTTAATAATTTCTTAACTTTCCGTAAAAGCTTGGGAGTTGTATTTGAATGAAAAAAGCCACCACTGTCAGTATAAATGCCAAGAAACAGATAAGAAGCCACAGTATTGGATATGGTTTTTTTTTCTTTTTCAAGTAAATCGTAGATTATTTCACAGGTGGCAGTAGCGTCCGGATTGATCAGGAGGTGGAAATTTTTCGGAAAAGTGTGACCTTCCTTCTTTAAATGATGATCGATTATAAAAACTGGTGTCCGTATGGAGTTTATAAGGACCGTTTCCGCATCGGCCCTGACGAGACTGTTGGTGTCTAAAATAATAATTAAATCATATTCGGTTAAATCGACTTTGGACGCGAGATAATCTTTTTCGGAAACTTTTAATCCCGAGTTAAATTTTCCCACTAAAGAAACGTAAGGTTTCACTCCCGCTTCTTCAATAAGGCTCCTCATTGCCATCACCGAACCAAGAGCGTCGCCGTCTGGGTCGACATGGGTTAGGATTAAAGGTTTGCGAGAATGCTTTATTTGTTCTTCAAGAAAGGAAAAGGTAAAATTCATATAATGAAAATTAAGAAAGAAGATAAGCAATTTTCCGCCCGAGGCATTTTTTGTGGAAGAGTTCGTTTTTGGCGAAGACCCGTCTGTGGCGAAAGAATTTAAAGCTCTAAATTCTGCATTGTTATTTTTAATTTTTCTCTCTTTAGTTTAAATTAGCGAGAAGTAACAATCTATTTTAAAAAAACAAAAAACGCAAGCAAGTAAACTATGAATATTAAAAAATACGGCGGCAAACTAGAAGCGTTTGCGACTATCGTGGGGGCGGTTATCGGGCTAGGTATTTTGGCAATACCTTACGCGGCAAAAAGTGTTGGCATCATGCCGACGGTTTTTTTGGTCATCTGGGTTGCCGTTGTAATGGCTTTGTTAAGTACGCTTTTCGCGGAGATAATAATTTTTGATAAACGGGAAGAATGTATTATTGCTTACGCTGGACGCTACTTGGGAAAATGGGCGCAAAACGTGGAAATCTTTTCGATCTTTTTTGGCTACACCGGGTCGATCCTAGCTTACGTTTTAGCTGTAGCAGTTTTTGTTCAAGCGGTGATCCCCGGCGAAGTGGATTATTTTTGGCCAATTGTTTTAGCCTATAGCGCGGTTAGTTGCGTTGTGTTGCTTAATGGAATAAAAAATTTGGGACGAATAGAGTTTTTGCTTACCGGACTTATGTGTGCGGCTTTTTTACTAATGGCTTTAGCCAGCGTCCCTTTTTGGGGAAACATTCCCAATGATTGGGGCAGGGTGGTTCTGCCATACGGCGTGGTTTGGTTTGCCTTGACGGGCGAGTCGGCTATCCCAATAGCGATAAAGATTCTAGGAAAAGAAAAGAAAAAAATACTCAAGACGATTTGGTTGGCTTACTTTTTCATCGCCCTGATCACAATTTTATTTTTTATCGGGGCGTTGAGGGTTGGCGGCGCTGGTGTCGGGCCCGACCCTTTCATCGCGATGGCGCAAAAAATGGGAGCATGGGTGAAATATATGGGTTCCGGAATCGGTCTTCTTGCGGTGATTACTTCCCATTGGGTGCTGGCTACTTATTTAAAAAAAATTTTTATGTCGGACATAAGAATGGAGCCGCTGACAAGCTGGTTTTTGGTAATATTCAATCCTTTGGCGCTAATTCTTGCGGGTGCGTCTAATTTCGTCCATATTATCGGACTAGTCGGAATAGTGGCCGGCACCACCGATGCTTTAATGCTTCTTACTATTTACAAAAAGATTTTTAGTAGAGAAAATACCGTTCCAAGAGTGTTGCCGTTTAAGATTCCTGGAGTGGTAATTTGGATGATATTTATTTTATTAGTGGGAGCGGCGCTAGCGTCAATACTTTTAAATTAAGAATTAAAAATGAGAGAAACATTCTTGAAATTTATTGAATTTATTAAAAATAGACGAGTGGTTGTCTGGGGACTCGGCCTCAATCAAGGCGGACTTGAAGCGGCGAAATACTTTGCTGAATTGGGAGCGGCCGTTGTCGTGGTTGATCTTAAAACAGAGACAGAACTGGAAGAATCTATCTCTGTTTTACGCAAATTTTCCAACGTGGTTTTTAATTTGGGAAAACAGGAAGAGGCTGATTTTGATGGGGCGGATATGGTTATAAAAAATCCGGCGATCCCATGGGAAAACCCCCTTGTTAAAAAACTGTTAAAAAAGGGCATACGCGTGGAAACCGACATAACCTTATTTTTCCGTTTTTTTCAAGGCAAGGCCGTAGGTATAACGGGAAGCAAAGGAAAAACCACAACCACAATCTTGATAGCTGAATTTCTGAAAAAAGCGGAAAGAGATGTTATTTTGGGAGGAAATATCAGGGTTTCCCTGTTCTCCTATCTTAACAAAGAAACTCTCGAAAGTAAAAACAAAATCGCGGTTTTGGAATTATCCTCTTTTCAGTTAGAAGATCTGATGTTTATTCAGAAAAGTCCGAATGTCGCAGTGGTTACTAATATATTACGCGACCATCTAAACAGGTACGGGAGCTACAAAAAATACATTAAAGCAAAAACAGGAATATGTAGGTTTCAAAAGAAAAGCGATTTCTTGGTTTTAAACAAAAAGGACAAAAAAGCCGAAGAATTTGAAAAATGTTCAGAAGCTGAAGTAGTTTGGCTTTCTTCGCCCGAAACAATAACGGCAAATCCAGTCTTTTTTAGTAAAAACAACCAACTCAATCTCGCCGCGGCGCTGGCAGTGGCGAAAATGTTTAAAGTCAAGAAAAATATTCTTGAAAAAGTCGTGAAAGATTTCAAAGGTGTTCCATATCGGTTGGAAAAAATCGCGACGGTAAATAGCGTTACGTTTTATAATGATACGGCGGCAACTATTCCCGACGCGGCGATCAACAACTTAAAATCCTTTGACAGAAAAGTCATACTGATTAGCGGTGGGGCAGACAAAAATTTGAAATTTACGGATTTTGCCAAAGCGGTCGCCATGAAAGCGAAAAGAATTATTCTACTGCCCGGTACCGCCACTCCACTGATCGAAAAATCCCTCACGCGCTACGCGCCACATACGACCCGCGACAACGCTGCCAGTATGGACAAAGCGGTAAAAAAAGCGTATAAATCAGCATGCGTGGGAGATATGGTTTTACTTTCTCCCGGTTGCGCGAGTTTTGGATTGTTTAAAAACGAATTTGATAGGGGAGACCGGTTTAACGAAGCGGTCAGGAAGTTGAAAAATGAAATAGAAAAGCGGCGGGCAAGTACGCCAGAATATAGAATAAAATAAGCTCTGGTGGCGGAATTGGTATACGCGCACGACTCAAAATCGTGTGGAGCAATCCATGGGAGTCCGACTCTCCCCCAGAGCACGAAATATATGTAGCTCGGCGATTATACAGCAGTGCTTATAGCGAGGAATGAAGTGGCCGCAAAGTCTCGCTCCGTCCTGATTTGTCCACCTTGCGCGTTAGCCCATAAGTGGTGGACGTTTTCTTTTTTTAAGCAAATAAAAAACCAGCGCGTTTTTCACCTCCTTTTCGCGCTGGTATGTTGTGTTAAACTCGAATATTCTTACGAGGCTAAGATTTTTTGACAGAGATCGGCGGCAACCCTCTCCATTTCTTGCGGAGTTGATTGCTTATAAATTGCACTGCCGACGATCGCGTGCCAGTATTTTCCTGCCGCTGCCCCACAGACAGAAATGTTGCCGCCTTGTTCTATAAAACCCGGGGCGTATAGAACGAAATTTTCTTCTCCATGCATTTTGACCAAAATCGCCCTAAGTTTTGTTATCCAATAAATCTTATTGCCCGGAACAACAAAATTTTTCACCCCCATCTCGCAAGCTAGCCTAAAAGCTATTTCCGGAGCTTCGTCCGAGATATATCCTCCTTCGCTAACAAAGAATTTCGGATGGGTCATGGCAAGACCGACCAGCACTTTTAGCTGGGCTTCGAAGCAGGCTTCAATCCACTTCTTTTGGGTTTCCGGTCCGGTAAGCGGGAAAAGAATCGCGGTGTCTATACCGGCCCTTTTCAGCTCTTCGGCATAAACCTTGCCCATGTCCGGAATGTCGCAAGCGCCTTTTTGATGATCGTAGATGATTTCGGGCGACCAATCCGCTTTCTTCGCATGTTCTCTTACGGTTCTTGCGGCGCTTTCCAGTCCTCTTAGACCGAGGGCGATCCCGAGCTTGTATCCGCCGATTCCGGGGATGCCTGCTGTTGCAGATATGAGAGTCTCGAAATTATCGGGCGGACAATCGCAGGCTACGATAATACTTCTTGTTTTGTTCAGTGTCTGCATTTATCTCCTCCTGTAATGACTAGATCTGTGAAGTTACGATTCTTTCCCAAGTATCAGGAAGCTCTTTTGGTTTTATTCTTCCTGAAGGGAGAACCTGCGAACCTTTTGGCAAGCTTTTGTCTAGTTCGGGGTGACACAACGGACATTCAGACGGATCCCAATCACGGATTCGATGATCAACAATTGCGGCGATTTTGAAGTTGCCCACCCCCTCAACCGAAATTTCTGAAAGACCCCCCCGATTAACCAAGACTAACTCCCACGGGAAGATATTCACCCATGGGCATGCCGCCAACATGCTCTTAACGGCTTCTTTGAATCCGGTTCCCTTGGTACAAAAATCCTCAACGATCAAAAGAGAACTTCCTTTTGGTACGAGTGTGGCCGGTTTAATTACGCCATCTTCCTTGAACATCTCGGCAAAGTTGGCGCTTATTATACTTGCGAAATCCCGGCCAAGATCGGTTGCCCCATCAGGAATTCCAGTAGCGTAGTCTGGCCTGGGAATCCCGAAAGCCTGAAGCCGCAAGACTAGCTGTTGAGCGAAAATCATTCGGATATTGGGATACCTTAACACGGCTTTTGAATAGAGAAATCCGTCACTGCAACGCCCCGACTTTAACTTTGCGTGAAGGCCAACTCTGCCTTCGAGGCGAGCTTTCCAGTCATACAGCCACAGGCCGCCCAGGGTTTTGAAGATATAGAGTATTTCATTAACGGTGAGAAATTTCTTCACCGCGTAAGGATTGAGACTTATCAACCCCTCTTTTCTCATTGAGAAAATGTCGGAAGATTTTGCCATTTTACCGCTTACCTCCTGCTGATTTTTTAAAGACTCAAGATTTGGTCCTCCTTTCTTCAAATCTTCTCTTTTTAAAGCAAAAATATAAAACTGTAAAAGCGTGAAAGCTTGCCCAACTCGTAAGTTTTTGGTTGTATGTTTATGTATTGACAGGGAGTGACGTGTTTGCCGCCCTGGCTCAATGGTAGAGCAACGGTATCGTAAACCGTAGGTTGTCGGTTCAAGTCCGACGGGCGGCTCACAATAACATACGACTTATAACTTACAACATGAACAAAAAACACTTGTTGGCAACAACCCTGCTTTTATCGGCTGTGTTTTTATCCGGTTGCGGCAGTGCTGGCAAGAGCAATACTAATATTTCAAAATCCAACAATAATTTGCCTAAAAACACCAACATGGACTACGCGAAAAAGTACGACAGGGCAGTGATTAAAACTAATTACGGCGACATCGAAATCAAGTTTTATAAGCAGGATTCGCCGGTGACGGTGAACAACTTTTTAAAGCTGGCGGACGAAAAATTTTACGACGGCACAAAATTTCACCGCGTGATTAGAGACTTTATGATCCAAGGCGGCGATCCCAATTCCAAAGACGAAGACTGGTCAAACGACGGCACAGGCGGGCCTGGCTATGTTTTTGGAGATGAATTCAACAGTCACCCGCTAGTAAAAGGCTCACTCGCGATGGCTAATTCCGGTCCCAACACCAATGGTTCACAATTTTTTATCGTGACCGCTACTGCCACTTCATGGCTTGACGGCAAACATACTAACTTTGGGGAAGTCGTCGAAGGGATGGATGTGGTGGATAAAATTTCCCAAGTCAAAACTAACGAAAACGACCATCCGTTGGAAGAAGTAACAATTCTAGGAATAGAATTATTGGAGAAGTAGTATAGTTTCTCCGATCCCCAACTCGTCCATGACTACGAATCCATGACTACGAAAAGGAAGCGCAAGTCAAATGAGGACAAATAATTCTGGGGAAAACTAAAAAAATTTGTTTATAGCTTTATAGAGAGGTTTTCGGCTACTTAAAACAAAAAAATTTGTCGAAAAGCTGTGGGAAAGTTATTTTGTTTTTTCTTGAATGAATAATATTTCAGCTGTAATATAGGTTTAAATTAAATATTAGCATGGTAATTTTATTGGGTATGGCGGCCGCAGCCGCTACTTTTTTGGGGGGCTTATTCGCGCTTAGATTTCGTGACAAACTCCATTTAGTACTGGGTTTTAGCGCGGGAGCGGTAATTGGCGTGGCTTTTTTTGATCTGTTGCCGGAATCGCTAAGTCTGGCCGGTGCTGGATATGACGCTTCTTTTATAGCAACCTTGATTGCGTTGGGATTTTTAGTTTATTTAGTGTTGGACCGATTAATAACGTTGCATTTCTGTTCTAACGAAGAATGTGAAAATCCGGAACACAGGGGAAGACTGGGGGCGGGGACCTTGTCTATCCACAGTTTTCTTGACGGCCTAGCAATCGGTTTGGCTTTTCAGGCTTCGCCACTGGTCGGAGCAATCGTAACGACGGCTGTTCTTACGCACGACTTTTCTGACGGCATCAACACTGTCAGTATGATTTTGAAAAACAGGGGTTCAAAAAAACAAGCACTAAACTGGCTTGTCGTGGACGCGTTGGCGCCGCTGGCGGGAGTTTTGGTAACGTTATTTTTGAAATTGCCAGAACAATCGCTTGGTTTGGTGCTGGCACTTTTTTGTGGGTTTTTTCTTTATATCGGTGCCAGCGACCTGCTTCCTGAAAGCCACCACGCGCATCCCACGCGTTGGACAACCGTCATGACGATTGTCGGCGCAGCCTTACTGTATCTTGTTATTAAATTAGCAGGATAATGATCCATCTTTCTTCTCAAAAATTTGATCGATTAGTGGACGACGCGGTGGCGGAAGTGCCCAAGGAGTTTTTAGACAGACTCAACAATGTGGCTATTGTGGTGCAGGATTATCCAAATCGAGAGCAGCTGGCTAAATCGGGCGTAAAACCTCGTTCGGATGTGGTTCCACGTCCCTACCTGCTGTTGGGCCTCTATCAAGGCGTGCCCCAGACAAAACGTTGGGGTGGGGGAGGGATTTTGCCGGATAAAATAACTATTTTCAAAAAGCCAATCGAATACATGGCTAATTCTGAAGAAGACGCAAAGAGAATCGTCCGAGATACGGTTAAGCATGAAATCGCGCACCATTTTGGGTTTTCAGAGACAGACATCCGTAAATCGGCAAAACGTTAAGACTTTTAAATTTCATCCACGCAACACAAAGAATAAACTTTCGATCGATTTTTATCCGCCTTATTAGCGCCCTTGTCTAGCCAAAACCAATCCCCACACTCTCTCTGCGCCGCGGTGTTTTAAAACTTTGGCGCATTCGCAGAGAGTTGCGCCGGTAGTGGCGATGTCATCAATAAGGATTATTCTTTTAGGAACTCTGTTTTGGAATTTTTTGTTCAAAGAAAAACAGCCGATGATATTCTTTTTTCTGTCGGGAGTGGAGTGAATTTTCATTTGAGGTTTTATGTATTTTTGGCGTACCAGCAGGTCGGGAAAGAACGTTACGTTTATGTCATTTCGAGATAATAATTTCTTTAAATTCTTGCCCAACAGTTCCGCTTGATTGAATCCTCTCCAACGGTAACGTTTATGGTGCAGCGGCACGGCGGCGAAAACGAATTTTTCAAAAGGAAATGTCTCAAGCAGGTACAGTTTTTTAAGAAGAATTTTAGATAGCGGCCATGCTAATTTACGAATGAAGCCGTATTTATAGCGATAGACGGTCTCTTTCAGAACGGGATGTTTATAGTAAGAAGCGACAATAACACCGTCAAGATAAATTTTTTTCTTTTCGTTTTCACAAATATTGCAAACTCGTCCGGCAAAGGTTTCAGTTTTTTGACAAAAGGGACAGAGGTCGACCCGGCTAATGGGCGTATGTCTAAAGCAGTTGTCGCAAAGGTACTTTCCGCTGTGCTCGCAGATAATACATTGGGCGGGAAATAAAATATCTAAGAAAAAACGTGCTATGTTCATAAAGTAAAAAGTTATTTTGTTAACCAGTATAGCGTGCTCGTTATTAAAAACTGATTAAAAGATTATTAAATTAGGTACAGCCATAGCTATACGGAAGGTTGGGCACAAAACTTGTCAAAAATGTTAAAATGTGTTTTAGTTAAATTGACTTAAAACGGATTTAGAATTTTTCTTTGCGCTCAAAAACCAAGATGAAAATAAAAGGAGGCCAAAAATGTTTCTTTTTCATATCTAGTCGCAATTTACGAATTATAAATTATCATAAGTCTTGGCTCCTTGCGCTAAAGCCCGTCTAAATGATAAAGTTGGGCAGGCTTCGGTGACCGAGGCCGAAGTGGTGAAACTGGTAGACACGCAACGTTCAGGGCGTTGTCCCGCTTTGCGGGGTGGGAGTTCAAATCTCCCCTTCGGCACTTAAATAATTTTAAATTCTAAATTATTATTTTTTAATTCTTCTTTTTAAATTTTAAATTTTCATATGACTGAATCTAAAACAAAAAAGCCCCGCTCTGTGCCGGCTAACGCGGAACAGCGTCCCATACTATCCGGTACGGGACAGCGTTCCACAACGCCGTCCGGCGCGAAGCAAAGCAAATCGTTGCCTCGCGGTACGAGACGAATTTCTAGACCAAAAAGTATCGGAGGACAGAAAAAAATAAGACAAACAAAATTTTTTAAAGTAAAAGAACGACGCGAGAACCATTTCGTTCGTGACCGGCGTTACGGACCGGAATTGAATATTATCCCTGTCAATGGCAATAATTCTGCTCTTCGCGCCGTGCCTGCCGGTAGACAGGAAGGACGAGACCGTTCGGGAGCGTTCAGTAACAGAACAGCCGCGGGACCATTATCAACTACGTCTGATAATGGTCCACAATCCAAATTTCAGCCCGATCCATCACGACAGCAATCCGACCTTCAAAAATCGCAAACTAAAGCGCGTGAAAAAAAACTGCGAATCATTCCATTAGGAGGATTAGAAGAAGTCGGTCGCAATATGACCGTATTTGAATACGAAAACGATATTATCATTGTTGACATGGGACTGCAATTCCCCGAAGAAGATATGCACGGAATAGATTATATAATTCCTAACTCACGCTATCTCAGAGACAAAACCGAAAATATCAGAGGTGTCATAGTCACTCATGGCCACCTCGACCACATCGGAGCCATTCCCCATCACATGAGAGTATTGGGAAATCCGCCGGTTTACACTGGCGGCATGACTAAGGCAGTGATTCTCAAGAGACAAGAGGAGTATAAAGATAGTCCCAAACTGAGAATTCATGCCGTAGGTGAGGATGACTACTTACGGTTGGGAGTCTTTGGGGTAGAGTTTTTTCATGTTTGTCACAGTATTCCCGATTCGTTGGGGCTGGCCATCCATACGCCCGCGGGCCTTGTAATGTACACGGGAGACTTTAAATTCGACCAGAACCCGATTGGGGACAGGCCAACGGATATTGGCCGAATCGCCCGGCTTTCCGAAAAAGGGGTAATGGCCCTTATGGCGGATTCTACCGATGCCGATAAGCCCGGTTATTCCATTTCAGAGTCGGAAGTTAAGGATAATTTCGCGGACATAATCCAAAAAGCGGAAGGAAAAGTAATTGCCGGTACTTTTTCCAGCTTGCTAACCCGTATTCGTCATATGGTTGAGATTGCCGAAAAAAGAGGGCGAAAAGTTGCGGTGGACGGTTTCAGTATGAAAACTAATGTGGAGATAGCGCGTCGTATGGGCTATATCCGGGCGAAGAAAGGAACCTTTATTGATATTAGGGAAGTCAATAGTTATCCCCGCAACAAAATAATTATTATGTGCACTGGCGCTCAAGGAGAAGACAATGCCGTTCTAATGCGGATTGCCAACGGAGAGCACAAACACGTACATCTAGAAAAAGGCGATACCATAATTTTTTCTTCTTCGGTGA
>Ga0172371_10003652_pt1 | contig 23712 bp, 13 predicted proteins | sample Lak12m_FD_114543 | JGI IMG/M metagenome (GOLD analysis project Ga0172371, IMG submission 114543) | Freshwater microbial communities from Kabuno Bay, South-Kivu, Congo - kab_022012_12m | ecosystem: Environmental > Aquatic > Freshwater > Lake | place: Democratic Republic of the Congo: South-Kivu...
CAAACTACGAAAGAAAAATAAAATGGGATAAAGGATTCTCATGAGTGGCGGAGCCAAGGAAACCCCGTACGATAAAGAGAGCCCCCTGTGGGCTCTCTTTTGAGTGCGGGGAGGACGTCATTAACACATAATTAAAAGATTTATGAAACATGAATTGCCTCCAAACCCAGCCGACATCCATGGCCCAAATGCTGGTGAGCCGGGTTATGAAGAGATTAAAAAGGGAATCAATGAAAGTGGCGACGATCTTTATATTGGTACTAGAGAAGAAATTGATAAAGCCAGAGCAAAAGTCGAAGCTGAGGGTCGTACGCCAGACCTAGCAGGTGCTTTAAGAATGCACAAAGAAGTTCCTGTTATGGCTGAGGCATTGGAAAAACTTTTGGTTGGTAGTAACGAGCCATATTTAAAGGCTTTTCAATCATTACCTAAAGGAGCAGCAGAATTGATACCCCTAGGCAGTGGTGTATATCGGGTTTATTATAAGGACGCGGCTGGTAACTTAGCTAAGGCTGAAATCGATATTACAAAGATCGATGAGTTTAAAGACAATTCTAAAAGTTTCCAGCTTGCGTTAGAGTCTTTGGGGTTTACAGTTTTTGTCAAACTTTTTGAGCCTCTTAGTGCCGCTAACATAGCAGGATATTATTTTCAAGAAGAAGAGAAAAAACAACGAGAACAGGTAAAACAAGATTTTTCATTTTAGAGATTAAGAACAATACGGGCAGGCTTGCGACCTGTCCGTATTGTTTTTATGAAGTTATTTTGGTTTCTTACTTTTTAAATCTTAATGCGGCTTTTTGGTATTTTCCGCTTCAATTAGCTTTAACTTGATTCCGCAACCAGCTAGTTTATACTTTTCACGAATTTGGTTTTGAATAAAACGGCGATACGAAAAATGAATATTCTTGATGTGTTTTGCTGTTAAAGCAAACGTCTGGGGATTTGTTTTAAGTTGTTCTAGTTTATCGATTCGTGGAAGTTGCGCACCCATTGCCACCTTGGGTGTTTGCTTGCGCAATATTTTTTTAAACAATTCATCAACGGATTCTTGTGGGATGATAAGATTTTGGTTGCGATAAATCTCTAAAACCATTTTTACTAGGCGGTCAACTTTAAATCCAGTTTTAGCTGAAACAAAAATTACTGGGGCCCAAGTTAAATAAGGGAAGTGTTTGTGTAAAAAATCAATATATTTTTTATCGCTGTGTGTGTCCTTGTCCGGAATTAAGTCCCATTTATTAACAACGAAGATTAGGGACTTATTGTTTTCCAATATTTCACCGGCTAAACTTTTGTCTTGAACAGTCACTTCCTCAGCCCCATCAATTACCAGTAAAACCAAATCGCTGCGGCGTATCATCTCATAACTTTGTTCAATGCTTTGTTCTTTAAGGCGATCGTTAATTTTTCTTTGTTTGATTATTCCGGCCGTATCGATGAAGGTGAGGTTATAACTATCATCTGCTTCGTCAATGTGCTCAACAGTAATATCTTGACTGTCGCGGGTAGTGTGGGGGATAGAAGAAACAATGGCCCGCTCTTCTCCAATGATTTTATTGATTAGAGAAGATTTGCCTACATTGGGTTTACCGATTATAGCGATTTTGATTTCTCTATCCTTATCTTCTACTTCAGTTATCGCCGCCATTTCTTTCTTTTTAAACTGAGCAGTTATGGCATCTAATAAATCTCCGGTGCCAGCTCCAGTTTTTGAAGAGATAATAAAAACATCTTTAAAACCTAAACGATAAAAATCATTAGCCTCAGCTAATTGTTTGTTTGAATCGACTTTGTTGACGACTAAAAAAACTTTCTTTTTTAATTTTTTTAACTTTTGTGCATATTCTTTGTCTTGGGGTAGTACTCCGTCGCGCACATCAACAATAAAAAGAATCAAGGCTGCTTTCTGCGCCATCTCTTGAGCTTTTTTTATCGACTGTTTGTCAATTTCCGCCTCAAGCGAGACGTCCAAACCAGCAGTATCGCAAAGTTGGATATTATCATTTTGCCAATTGCAAATACCTACACGTTGATCGCGTGTAGTACCAGCAATAGAGGAGACAAGGGCCTTTTTGTCACCGATTAAACGGTTGAAAAGAGTTGATTTCCCAACGTTTGTTCGGCCAATTAAGGCTACTAGTGGATAATGTTCTATAATACGACGCATATTAATTGGTTGTTGTGGCATCAGCATCACTGCCTAATATAATAAAGAAGTCCAGGTCTGGAGCTGCCATATTTTTAATCCAATCTGGAACTGTATTTTTAATGATTTGAGTTTTGTATTGTTTTTCTAGAAAGGCGATTTCATCTGGCAAATCGCGTCCACTTAATTTGTAAATTTCAGTTGTACTGTAGTTTTGTATCGGGGCATTGCCTACCTGTAAAACACGATAACCAGCTAGTTTCAATTCTTGCGAATGACGAGAGGCTAGTCCAGTAATGGTAGTACCATTTTTAATTTCAACATTAATCGAGGTGTGTGTTGGTGTTGCCGTCGCTGTGTTTGCGGTTTGGAAAATATTTTTAGCTAATTCTTGTATTTGGGAAAAATCATCACCGCGAGGCTGTAAAACATAAGCAGAGTTTACAAAGTTGGGATAAAGATAACCACCTGGGCTATCATCTAGAACTTTATTGATTATTTCGTCGGTGTTAATCGTTTTTAATAATTGTGCTAGCTTAACCACTTCCCATGGTTCCATGTCTGTTTTTAAGTGCGTTGATAAATCTTTTGAAAGTCTGCTGATTTTTGTGGGGCTTAAAAGAAAATCTTTTGAAAGCACACGTTGTTTAAAAGCCTCTAAGATCTTTTGTTGTCGTTTGCTGCGGGCAAAGTCAGAGCCTTCTCCATTGTTTCCATGTCTGGAGCGGGCATATTTTAACGCTGTATCTCCGTCCATGGTTTGCCAACCTTGTTCAAAAGCCACAACTTGATATTTGTAATCGTCAGTTGGATATTGATAGTCGGTGAAGCTTTTGTCAACGTCAACTTTAACCCCGTCGAGCGTGTCAATCATTTGTTCAAAGCCAGAAAAATCTACTCGAACATAATAGTGGACTGGTAGATTAAAAACATTTTGCACAACTTCTTTAGAAAGTAATCCGCCATTACCTTTGTTTTGTGTCTCACCAAAGGAACTGGCGTTATTTATCTTCCACCAACCGTAGCCGGGAATTTCTACCAGAAGATCGCGGGGAATGGAAATCATGGCCACCTGTTTTGTTGATGGCCTGATGCTGATCAAAATCATGGTGTCTGTTAAATAGGGTCCATCATGTTCCGCGCCCCCCATACCCAATAAAAGGACATTAATACGATCATCGCTTTCGCCTTGTAGATGACTTCCGCCACCAGCCAGGATATTGAGTTGTTGAAAGATGTTTACCTTCCCAGAAAAAACATCAGTTAGACTGTTGTTCGAGATCAAAACTTGATACGAAAATCCCACGAAGGCTAAAATCAAAACAGTGCAAAGGTAAACGATGAAGCGGCTAATTCGGAAGACTTTTTTACCCTTTGGTTGGCGGTTATCTTCTCGTGCTAGGAGGTTGATGCGGGGCGCTTCAGAGGAACTATCAATAAAATGACTTTTTTTCATAATAAAAAATTTTTGCGTAAATCAGATTACATGAGTATTATAGTTGATTAGCTCTAAGTTTACAAGAAAGAGGTTTGCTAATTGAGAGCTAAAGTGATATAATAGCCGAAGTCAGATAAAAGAACAAATTTTATTGTTCTTTGTATTATTAACTTATTAAAACAAAGACATGAACGAATATAATAATTACGATGATGAAGAGCTTTCTCCAGTGCAAAAGGTTATACAGTTTATTTGGGATCTTTTAAAGGTGGTGACTATTTCCTTAGCGATTATTATCCCGGTTAGATATTTCCTTATCCAACCCTTTTATGTAAAGGGGGCTTCAATGGAACCGAGTTTTTATGATCACGAGTATCTGATTGTTGATGAAATCAGTTACTGCATGCATCAACCAGAACGAGGTGACATTGTGGTTTTTCGTTATCCTAAAGTACCTTCTCAATATTTTATAAAACGCGTTATTGGCTTGCCGGGTGAAAAAGTTGAGATAAAGGACAAGCAGGTTTTTATCTATCCTAAAGAAGGCAAGAAATTTATTTTAGATGAAAAACAATATTTGGGCGAAATTGAAACATCCGGAAACAACACTTGGACCTTAGGACCTGATGAATATTATGTTATGGGTGATAATCGGAGCGAAAGCCTTGATTCTCGTAGTTTTGGCCCAGTGTTTAAGGATTTGATTATCGGTCGAGTTTGGTTGCGAGGTTGGCCTGTTTGGCGCGCTCGTGTTTTCTCTGATATCCAATACGAAACTGTGGCTGCTAGCAGTCCAGATGAAACAATAAATTAATTTTTTGTTTAATTGTTTCCTTGTTTATTTGTTTTTTTGCTTAATTCGCTTATAACTTATATAAAAATATGCCACGACGAAAAAAAGAAGATCAACCACAAGAGGATATTCGTTCTATAAAAACCCCCCCACTTATTATGGGGATGAAAGATGTTTTACCCACGGACGCCCGATATTGGGAATTCGTTGAGCGCACGGTGGTGAAGTTGATTGATGATTATAGTTTTAAGCGCATCGAGACACCTGTTATCGAAAAATTTGAATTGTTTAATCATACTTTGTTTAAACAGAGTGGCTTGGCTGATAAAGAAGTATTTAGCTTTATTGATAGGGGAGAAAAATTAGCCTTAAGACCAGAGGCCACAACCTCCATTGCCAGAGCTTTTGTCGCTCATAATATGGCCAATCAAACCATGCCGATGAAAGTTTATTATTGGGGTCCTATGTTCCGACAAGGACGAGTTGAAGAAAATACTTTTAGACAGTTTAATCAGGTTGGGTTCGAAATCATTGGTGACCCCACAGCTGCCATTGATGCTGAGTTGATTATTTTAGGACATTATCTTTTGAAAAATTTGATGCTGGAATCAGAAATAAAATTAAACAGCCTTGGTTGCGCTGTTTGTCGACCAGAATATAAAAAGACTTTATCTGGTTTCTTAAAATCAAAACGCGCTGCAGTGTGTGCTGATTGTCGTAAGAGCGCTGGACGTGATCCAATGCGTTTCTTTTCTTGCACTAACGTCAAGTGTTTGAAGTTGCGTGATGAAATGCCTCAAACTATTGATTGGCTCTGCGATGAATGTCGCAGCCACTTATTCAAAGTATTAGAGTATCTGGATGAATTAAAGATCCCATACCGCTTAGATCCTTTCTTGCTTAGAACCTTTGATTATTATTCCAAAACAGTTTTTGAAATAACATCTAAAACCGATGATGAAAAAGCCAATCCAGTTGTTTTAGCCGGAGGTGGCAGATATGATTATTTGATCGAAATGGTCGGGGGAGAGAGAACTCCAGCTGCTGGTTTCGCTTTTGGGTTAGAGCGTATCGTTAATCAGTTAAAAGCTAATAAGATTGAGGTCCCACCAGGACCAGCCCCAGACGTTTTTGTCACACAACTTAGCGAACAAGCACGTCAAAAGTCTTTCGCGATTTACGAAAAAATCCGTCACGAAGATTTTACGGTGCGGGCCAATTTTTCCAAGAGTAGCTTAAAGGCACAATTGGAATTAGCCAAGAAAGCGAATGCTAAATTGGTCTTAATTTTTGGCCAAAAAGAAATTGTCGAAGGTACGGTGCTATTGCGTGACTTGGAGAGTGGAATCCAGGAGGTTATTAATCAAAACAGGATAATTCCCGAGATTAAGAAACGCCTTAAGTAGCCCGTTGACTTTATCGTAAAATTAGTATAATATTGAACAGTTAGAAAATAAACTATTAAGGAGTTGTTATTACCATGGCTATCGAAGTAAAACGCAAAAGAGGAGAAACATTTGAATCTTTTTTGAGACGCTTTAACAAGCGATTAATTCAAAGTAAGGTTATTTTAGAGTTTAAAGACCGAGCACACGAAAAGCGCCAGGTAAGCCGCAATAAACAAAATTTGTTGGCGGTCGAACGCAAAAAATATCGTGAAAAACTTGAATACATGAAGAAAACAGGTCGTTTAGTTGAAGATAAACGCAAGACCAAGAGACGCTAATCCCCATATTGTTTTGGGTGTTTAGTAAAAATGTTGTATAATTTTAAAGTAAGTTATGGCAATAATAAAGGATATTGACGCTGACTTTTTAATGGCCATGAAGAGTAAAAGTGAGCCGGCTTTAGGCGTTCTTCGGATGTTGCGTTCAGCCTTTATGTATAAGGCAATTGAAATGCAGAAAAAAGTTTTGGAAGAAGCTGAAGCCCTCAGTGTCATTAAGAGTGAAATTAAAAAGAGACAGGATTCAATTGAAGCTTACACGCAAGGGAATCGAATTGATTTGGCTGATAAAGAAAAAGCAGAAATAGAGGTTCTCCAAAAATATTTACCAGCTCAACTATCCGTCGAAGAGGTTAAAAAGAAAGCTGCTGAAATCATTACTACTTTAGGCGAAGACGAAAAAAACAATTTTGGTTTGGCGATGAAAAAGGTTATGGCCGAACTGGGTGCTAGCGCAGATGGGAAAGTAGTGAGTGGCGTAATCAAGGAGCTCTTGCAAAAATAAAAATATAATTTGCAATAATGCGCTTCGTGCGCGGTGATTACATGCTTGTCACAAAAAAACAAAATCAGTTTATTTATTGGATAACTGCCAGTTGTTTGATATTTATGTTGGCAGTTATTTTATTTACGCCGTTTACAGTAGTTAAGGCATCTACTAGCGACGAAGCAGTTAGCAATTTAGACACAGTTGGTTCTCAGGCTGGATTAGTTAAGGCAGATCCCAAGATTCTTGTGGGGAAAATTATTAAAGTATTTTTAGGGTTTGTTGGGGCGATCTTTTTCTGTATTATTTTATACGCTGGTTATGTCTACATGACTTCAGGGGGGGATCCGGAAAAAATACGTAAAGCTAAGCAGTGGATGATAAATGGTACTATTGGATTAATAATTATTTTTGCTTCTTATTCAATTGTTTCCTTTATCTTTAACGCTCTGACAGATAAGGAAGGTAAGTATACTATTACTTCAACTATCCCCAAGGGGGCTGGTTATGGCCTCTCTGGTAATGCTTTTGGAGAAATTCTTTCTGGAACCTCTCCTTTTCCAGAACAAAGAGATGTGCCACGAAACACTGTAGTCGTTGTTTCATTTAAGTTTCCAATCGATGCGATTTCCTTTATTGATCCCACTGGCAATTACGCGGATTGTCCGGCTGCATTGGGTCAGTGTAAAGTCGGGGATTGCCCAGCAGATAAATCAGTTTGTGGACCTATAAATAAGGCCAACTTTAAAGCGTTTGCTTGTAAAGATATGACAGACTGGCCGGATGGGCAAGCGCCGGGTAATTGTTTAAACGCAGTTATTGCCGATGCACCTGATGAAAAACTTGTTGGTGGTTATGTTTTAATTACTGAAGATAGAAAGACGGTGGTTTTCAACCCTTATGGTAATGCGGTTGGAGACGCAAATTATTTAGGCAGTTCTACTGAAGATGTTTCTTATATAGTGCACTTAGGTGATAATTTACATAAACAAGAACCGGCTGGTGTTAGTATTTTTAATAAACCAGGTGGTTATTTTTGGCGTTTTACAACTGGCACTTTAATCGATACTACTCCGCCACAAGTAAGTTTAGTTATTCCTCGTGATCAAGCTGGTATTGATCCAGAAGTTAAAGATGGGAGTCTTTGCACTCCAGGTAAGGATGATGGTTGTAGTAATCCGCCAAAAGTTTTTCGCAATCAAATAGTTATTGCTAATTTTAATGAACCAGTCTTGCCTTTGTTTGCCACAAACCAAACGGCCTGTAACTCTGGCAACAATAGTTTGGAAGCGCAGTTACTTGTGACTGGTGGGGACAAAGCGAAGCCTGAGTGTGAAACTTCGCATGTCCCTGGAAATTGGTTAACCGGTATTAATCAATATAGAACAGTTCAATTTATTTCATCAATGGAGTGTGAAGGCGTGACAGAAAATAGTTGTGGTGAAAAGGTCTTTTGTTTGCCATCAAATAAAACATTAGATGGTTTAATTAAAGCTGCTTTGGTGGATGCTGACAATCCAGCGGCTGGTATCGGTACTGGTATTATGGACATGGCTATGAATTCATTAGATGGTAATAAGAATGGCAAGGCGGATGGTCCGGCGACAGATAATTATGATTGGTCCTTTGCTGTTGGTTCTGCCATTGATTTAACACCACCAGCTATACAAGCCCTAAGCCCCATGAACGCTTCAGAAAGCGTTGACCCAGCTGTGCCTATTAGAGCGACATTTAATGAGGGGCTAGAACCAAGTTCTGTTGATGCTTTTGTTTATTTATATGGACAAGGATATCAGGGTTGGTTTGATCCGAATCTTGAAATCTCTGACCAAGATCCACCGCCAGTGCCTTCAATGAATGTTATAAACATGACTCATGGTCCGTTTGAAGCTGTACCGGAAGGATCAGAAGAAGATGGCCCGCTTTACATGCCTGTTATAAAATCGAAGGTCAGAGATATGCGACAGAATTGTTTTACCTCTAGTAGAAATGATGTGCCAGAAGGGCAAGAGGATGATGCCTTGACGTCATTAAACGCTAATACCAATGATGCTAGTGATTGTAACCATATAAGTGATGATTTTTATGGTTTGTCTTGCTGTCCTTTAGATGATGGAGCGACATATCTGCATACGCGTTTTTCTCCACCGGCCGATGAAACCCCCTACGAATGTACGATGGACGGGATTGAACGCTAAACTTTGATAAAAATAATTTTTCTATAATGACAAAAAAAGTTTTTCGTAATTTAGTTTTTGTTAGCATCTTTTTAGCTATCTTCGCTTTTTGTTTATACGATATCTCACTCGCCTTGGCGGCTGATAGTAATGATATTAGTACTGGTTTAGATACAGTGGCTGGTGCGAGTGGTGCAGGTTTAGTTAAGTCTGATTTGAAATTAGTAATTGGAAAAATTATTAAAGTAATTTTAGGTTTCTTGGGAGTTATTGCTTTGGGCTTGGTGCTTTACGGTGGATATCTGTACATGACTTCAGGTGGGGAACCGGACAAGGTCAACAAAGCAAAACAATGGATTATCAATGCTGGTATTGGGCTTGCTATTATCCTTTTATCTTACGCGATAGTCTCTTTTGTCATTAGTAAAATTCAGGGGGCGGTTGGAGACGCAACATACATGTATGCTTGTTCAGATGGGAAAGATAACGATGGGGACGGTGCCATTGATTTTCCTGCGGATGGAGGTTGTCAGACTGCTACATATTATACAGAGTATTCGGGGTTTAAAATTACCGGCGGAAGTTATTTGCGCGCTACGGGTATAGTTCCAACTGGGCAGCAGAGAATAGTAAACGTTCATCCGCGTATTGCTTTTAATCAGGCGGTATTATCGAATCAGGACAAATTAAAGTCCAATATTACAATTACTACCGGAGCTAATGCTAGTCAGACTGTAACCATAAAACCAAGCTTAGTAACAGAAGCAAATGGAAAAGGGGAACAGATTTTAAATGATATTAAAGAGGATGATGATGTCAGCAGCGCTGATTGGATCGTCTGTAATGACCAAGCATTAGGAACAACTCCAATGACAGTCGAATATGACATGACTGGACATGGATCAGCTACAGAACCTAAAATACACTTTGAAAGTGCGGCCTCAGGTGAGGATGCTAAGATGACTTTATCCTGTAGTAAAGATGGCGCTGAATATTTTGATGTTAAGACTGATTGGATTCCTGACGCTGGCAATAATCTTTTTGCACTTGACGCTAAATGTTTGGGTGGTGAAAAATTATATATAAAGTTTTCTCGAACTGGAGCTTCTTGTTTAAAGTTTGATTATATTCATTTAGAAGTTACGGAGTCATTACCACCATCCAGTGTTAATGGTAGTTTTGTCCTGAAAAATGGTGGGCGTTTGGTTGAGTTTGTCCCTGAAGGTACTTGTGATCCGGCTAACCCGGACGCTTATTCTTTAAAAAGAAATACAGAGTATACAGTTACCTTGAAAGATTCAAAAAATGCGGCTGATGGGATAGGGTTACAATCAGCTGACGGTGATTTCTTGCTATGTAATGGCGCTGGAAATCCTTGTACTGCAACTTTTACCACTGGTGAAATTTGTGATGTCACAGCTCCACAAGTAAACTTTAATGCCCTCAATAAGAGTATTTGTCAGTTCCCAGAGGCTTCGCCTGATACACGTGACATTCCATTCCAGGCTGAAGATGATGGTGGGTTGAGTGTGATTTCTTTCTTTGTGGATCATAAGGATGGGGAAGAAGATGCCATCGATGAAATACCACTCCCAGAAGGTCCGCTTGATTATTCGGCTTCCTTCCCGTGGTTAGTTAATGATTATAGTATCGGAACGCATTATTTAAGGCTCTATGCTGATGATGTTGATGGTAACCATGGAAGCATTGAGACCCCTGTGTATTTACGTCCAGCTTCTTGTTGCGATGAGGCAGGAAATATTAAATGTGGCCCACCGGAATGCGGGGCTTGCGAAGATGGCCCATGTCAGACAGATGCTGATTGCGCTGATGGTTTCTGTGAGGATGGGATTTGTAAAAAACAACCTGTAATTAATAATGTTAATCCTAAGGAAGGCATTGACGGAAATTTTGTTACCATTTTAGGTAGTGGTTTTGGAACTTATGTGAATGGAGAGAGTCGGGTTATGTTCAGCGCGGGGGTGAACCCAGGTGAAAAATATACCTTGCCTGCTGAATTGGGATGCGATCCTAAAGATGCTTGGAAAGACTGGCAAATTATTGCCAAGGTTCCAGCTGGTATTGGTGATGCAGGGCCAATTAAGGTTATTACTAGCCGAAAAGATAAAGATAATAATAATCGTTTTGATGATACTGAGGACGATGATGGTTGGCAGGGTGATTTTACTAAAAATCCAGCTTTAAAATATCCGGGGTTATGTTCAATGAATCCAGTTGCTGGTGCACCAGGCACTCTGGTTACTCTTGGCGGGGAAAAGTTTGGCACCAAGGATGATGATGATAATACCTATGTCGGTTCTGCTATTGGTGTTGTTACGGGATCATGGGCTGATACTTCAATTACCGGTGTCCGTATGCCGCAAATTGAAAAAGGTATTTATGATGTTAGGGTGGGCAAGGGAGAGAAATGTCAAAAGGTTAAAGAAAATTGTGCAGTTGGAGAAGAATCTTGCTTAGTTGATTGTGAGAAAGATTCTGCAAATTGCAATTGTTATGATGTTATGAGTAATCCATTGCCATTCGAATTACAGGCAGTGGGGACTTTCCCAAATATTACAGAAATTACACCTAAGGTATGTGCTATTGGTGGTGCCGCTTGCGAAAAGGGACCAGAGGATTGTATCTGTGTTTCGCAACCGGCGCAGAAAGTTTGCACCAAGACAACACAAGTTGCCTGTGAGGCTGGTTCCGCTGATTGTATCTGCGATGAAGCTGATCCGCCAAACTGTACTAAAGAACAAGTAGGTGCTTGCCAGGAGAGTGCAGAGGATCCGGAATGTATTTGTGTAGATCAAGCACAACCAGACATTTGCAAAACAGCGAGCGTTGCTTGTGACGAAGGCGAAGAAAATTGTATTTGCCAAGAAAGCGCTCCAGTTAATCAAATAATTTCAGTTTTAGGAAACGATTTTGGTGCCACGGCCGGTCAAGTGATTTTGAAGCCAATAGAAGATGATGGTCACGGTGGATGGATAGAAGCAACTGATGATCAAGGGAATCTTGAGCCTGCTTTTATTGCTACTTTGGCTTGTGGACCATCAAGTTGGTCTGACACCCAAATTTTGGTTAAGGTTCCGGCTGATAAAATGGTACAGGGTGATAAGATCAACATAACAACCGGACATTATTTTGCTCAAGTTATAACTAACCAAAGTTTACCAAGTAATACTCGGTTATTTGTGGTAAATGACAATGCTCCTGGTCCTGGCATCTGCAGTATCTCTCCTAATAATGGACCAGTTAGTACTAAGTTTACTTTAACTGGAGAAAATTTTAAGACTAAGGATGTTTATGATCTTTCATTCTTTAAAAATAAAACAGAGCGTGCGGTCGTAAGTGAAGCTGGCAATATCACCTGGGCTGACAAATCAATTTCTAACGCTATGGTTCCTGGTGGTGCTGTCACTGGAGGTGTTATGGTCCATAGCGCCGATAAATCTATCAAGAGTAATACAATTGATTTCCGTGTCGGTGCTTGTAAAAACGATGAATCTTGTTTAGAAAATGAATTCTGTTGTAGTAATGGTGTTTGTACCAGCGCCATGGTGGAGGGGCAAAGCAAGCCTAAGGAAGAAGTTTGTAAGGCTACTGTTACTTCTCATGAATCAGAATATGCTTGGATCATGAGTACGGGTATTATTCCCAAGATTCCGGCAGTCATAGAACGAACTTGTTTTGTTACTGGGAAACAGGGCGATGCTGGATATAGGCAATCAACTTCACCGGTTAAAGACGAAAAAGCGGCTTGTCCTAATGGCATGATTTCGGCTACATTCAACATGATTATAAATACTAGCTCATTAAATAATCACATAATTATACGTCGTTGTACGGGCGCTGCTGGAGATACGCCTTGCGACTTTTCTCAATGTACCGGTGCGAACGGTTGTGTGGCAAAAACAATTGGAACCGTAAATCCTAATGATATAGGCACTCAGCCATCAGGTATTGAATGCAAAGCTAATGGTGCTGCCTGCCAGCCAGGCTCAGAGGGTTGTGTTTGTTCAGTCCCTGTAGGAAATTCGTCATTAACATCATTTTCTTTGGATACAACCTATTCAAGTGCGAACTACTCTGATGTTATTGCTAGCCAAGAAATAAATGGTACTACCATGCATACGTTGTTCCCGAATTCTTGGTATCAGGTTGAAATTGTTGGTGGTCCAACTTCTGGTATTACCAGCCCAGCAGGGAAGGTAATGCCTCAGAGCTATGTTTGGAGTTTTAAAACCAGAGCTGATAATTGTGTCCCTGACAAATTCTTAATGACCCCGGCCCGTGGGAAGATCACTTCGGTTCAAGAAGTTCAGCAATTCTGGGTAACGGGCATGTACCAATGTCAGGAAATTAGCTTGGCTGATAAGCCTTGGCAGTGGACAGTACCAGAACAGGGAGATGCCCAAAAAGCAGAACCGAGAGGGTATGCTTGTAAGGTTCAACCAGCACCAGGTCAAAATCCGTATTGTCCTGTCGGTGGAACGTCGTGGCGTGATCGTGGTGTGTTTGCTGTTAAGGGTGGGGCGTTAACTTGCTTCCCAGTAGGCTGTTCACAATTTAATGATGGTTGTGAATGTACTTCAGCAATCAATCTAGAGACAACTCCAGAAAATTTTGTTGATGTTTTAGCTACGGCCGTAGTTCCAGAAAGTACCATTCCATATCAAAAGGGTGGAGAGTTAGAAATTAATTTTAGTGAGCCGCGAGTGGTTGGCTATTATCCAAATTGTGACGAGGCTTGTATTAATGCGCAACTAGGAGCCAACTTCAACACAAAAATGAAAGAAACCGTTGTTGAAGATTCGGCCAATATAAAACTATATTCCTGTGAAACAAAAGAATGCACAACTGTTACGCCTTTGCCAAACGTTTCCTTATCATTGAATTATCAGTATGTACCGACATCTGCATCGTCTAAGGGCGAAAATGTGTTACATATAGATTTGGCTAACCAGAAAAATTTATTACCAAACAAATATCATCGTGTAGTTATCTCTGGCGCGGTTGAAAGTATTAGTGGTGTTAAATTGGTTGATTTAAACTATCATGATAAAAACATCGCTGTTCCAGGTTTGAATAGCTTTAGCTGGGTGTTTAAAACAAAAAATGATCCTAATGAATGTGTTATTGATACTATTGCCATTGAACCTGATGATTATGTGGCAACTCAGCCAGCAGAATCAATTAATTATGCGGCTGTACCGCGCACTTCTCCGGATAAATGTAATAAAGATGGACAAATTTTGAATCCATTAGATTATCCATGGACCTGGTCAACCAATGATACGGATAGTGATATCGATGAGCACAATGGTATTCCTTTAGCCGTTATTACACACAATGTTTATAACATTAGTGCTTCAACGATTTGTACTGATAAATGTATTCTTAAAGGAAGCATTACTTATAGAGCTCTTTGCGGAAATGGCATTGTGGAAACTGGGGAAGAATGTGATTATGTTGATGATGATGTCAAAATGAAAGTCGGTGCTAACACAGAAACAGTCACTGGTGTTACTTGCAACCACACATCTTGTCTTTTAGAAGATTTTATACCTTGCACTCCTGAAAATATTACCAATGAAGATGCTAATTGTTGTGGGAATGGAAAAGTTAATGAGCACGAAGAATGTGATTTAGGCGCTGCTTATTTGAATAAAAAAGGTGAAGCCTGCACTCCACCAGGAACTGAAGCTGATCTATGTGTTTTGGTTCCTAAGAGTAAGGCTTGCACTGCTGGTTGTTTGAATGCTGGCACAGCTGAGGGGTATGTTTGTGGAAATGGTGTTAAGGAAGCAGGTGAAGATGCGGATGCTAGTGATAATAAAGATGGTGATGGTATTGATAAAAAATGTTTAAATGAAGGGGCACAGGCAGTTTACTCAGAAGAATTATCAGTTTGTGGCAATGGTACGGTGGATAAGGGGGAAGAATGTGATTCTGCTAACCCATTATGTAGTGATACTTGCTTGGTGACTGGTTATCCTTTGTGTGCCAACCCCAATGATGCCAATTGCTGTGGTAATGGAAATGTTGAAAATATCAATGGGTTAGGTTCAGAACAGTGCGAAAAAACAGCTTGTTACATTGAATCAAATTGTCCGACACAAGAAGCTAATATGGATCAGTGTAAGCCAGCGTTAACTGCAGGTTGCCATCTTGAAGGGCAGGGTGCGCAGGAAACATGTATTTGTGCTGAACCAAGTTCTTGTGGTGCTAATGGAAAAGTTCAGACACCCTGTAATAAGGGAGACCAGGGGTGTGTCTGCAATTTCCCGGCTTGGTGTAATAATAATTGTACTAACAAAGGCTCAAATATAAATTACGGTTCTCTGTGTGGTAATGGGCAAGCGGAAAATGGTGAGGATGCTGCCTGCGAAGCAGATGTTCCAGAAGAGGCACAGGGGAGTCCTTATCAAAAAGCAACTATTAATGAGGAAAAGAATCAGTTTGATGTCTACTCTGTGATTTTACGTTTACAACCAGATCCACCGGAAAATGCTTTTTATAGTTTGACTAAAAACATAATTGCGCAAACAACTCAAGAAATTGCTGGGCAGGATCAGCAAAAGCAGGATACTACTGATATAACTTTGCGCGTACCAGAGTCGGTTTATAAATCAGCGGTAGAACAATCTTGCGATGAACCAACAAACTTAAACGCTGTAACCGTGCCGGCTAATAATTCACAGGATGTTTGTCGAAATGTGGTATTAGTTTTAAGCACGCCTATCAAAGAAATTACCGGAGGGGACGATTCTGTTACTTTTTACTATCGTGCAGCAGCTTGCCCTGAGGGGAAGGAAATAATCGCTAATCCACTTGCCTACGAGAGTAACAGTAAGGCCGTAAATTGGTTTGTGAATGTTTATGAAAAGATTAAAGAATTTGTTAGATCTCTATTGTTTAAAGTCGGATTAGCGGCAAATCCAAACGATAAATATTGTCGTGGGCCAGAGGTTAAACCGGAGATAAAAGTTACTGCCTCTGGAACAGAAATGCGAGCCATACCAACAGAACTTTTATTGCCCGGTACAGAATATGGCATCGTACTGAAAAATCTTAAAAATAAATGTAATGATTCTATAACACCAAATCCGTATTCATTAGTCTTTACTACCGGCGCAGAACTGTGCCGATTGAATAATATTATCGTTACACCGGCGGATTTGTTCGTCATGCAATCCAATCAAAATCTTCTGTATCAAGCCTATCCTAAGAGCGATGAACAGGATATTTTCCCGGTACCGGGTGTCTATAGCTGGTCTTGGGGGTGGGAATCAACCGATACTACAATCGCTGAAATTGCAGATAAAAATGGAGATACTTCCATGGTGTCAACACATACCAAGAATGGTCAAGCACAGATTAAAGCGATTGCAACTATAACCGCAGACAACGTTGGACAAGTTTGTGTTCCAGCTGGCTGTGCGCCGGGTACCAATGGCTGCAATTGTGTTTCTGATCCAGGCGCTGTCCCTGTGTTAGGCGCTAAATATACGGGTATTGGTAATCTTAAAATTTTCATTTGTGATAATCCTTGGTTTGGTGATGTGTATGGTGATTTTAGTCGTTCTATCCCACCAGAATATCAATATAGCGATGCAACAGTTGCTTTGTCTGAACAAAGACACAAGAAATTCGATTTACGATTAGAACAGACTAACGATGGTCAATTAAAACCAAGTTATCTTTGGGAAAAAGAATTCAATGCAGGTCTATTCTATTGTCGTGACTTTGGTAAGCCAGAGGATTTAACAGATGACTTGCCACTAGTTGGGTTGCAAACAGGTGCCTTCACAGAAGTTGATCCAAAACCTCGATTTGGCATTTACGTCGATCGTAATTTTGATTATGTACGGTCAGGTGATAGCGACAATTTATCTTTCATGAATAGAGTTGCTGGTACTAATACTTCTGTCGGTCCTTGGACAATTTCAGCCTGGGTTTATAACGATGATTTGCCACAAGATCGTTATGTACGTTTGTTCTATAAAAACTTAACCGGAGCTTATGATGCTGCTGCTATCCCAAATCAAGATCATGTTCAGTTGGGTATTAGAAATTGGTGTGCGGCGGCTACCCCAACCTGTTGGATGCAGGTAATTAATGGGGATAAGGATCCAGAAGTTTGTTCAGATCAATGCACTGCAGAAAATATTAAGCGTTCAGTTGTCTTTAAACTTAAATACGGTAATACGGTTGTTCAAAAGGGTGTTCAGGGCGCGGCGGGTTTATTAAACAAGGGATTTAATCAAATTACACTTTCATACGATAATGGCGACATAAAGTTACACATTAATGGAATTGAGCAATGTAATATTGGGGGCGCTTGCCCTGCACAAACATTAGCTGACGAAACCGTTCCAATGTTTGTTTGGCCACGTAAAGACGTCTGTAAAACGGCAGCTAACGCACCATGCAATGAGGGAGAGTCAGATTGCACTTGTGTCGGAGAAGAAGACGATTCCGTTGCTTATTATGATGATTTATTCATTGGTGGTTTAGGTTTGACCAAGGTGCCGTTAGTATCTTTTGGCGGTTATATTGATGATTTCCGCGTCTTTAACAGTGTTAGAACGCCAGCTCAAATTCAAACTGATCCAGAATCAGGCTTAAAGGCAGCTTGGACTTTTGATAATAATACAGAGTCCACAAATGGTGCTGGACGCTCGCATTGTACTGCTGATTACACAGCAAAGAATCCACCTGGATGTAATGTGGCTGATCCAACTTGTACTGTTATAACCTCACAATGTATTCCAAATTCAGGGAATGCAGAAGAACCTTTGAAGTTTAAACATTTCAATATTACAAATATCGCCAAAGAGAAGGGAATTTTCTATGGTGATAATTCTGGTTGGAAAGCTTTGCAAACAAATACTGAAAATCAATGTAATAATAATGTTGATGATGATAATAATGGTTTAATTGATTATGGTACAACTGCGGCTAATGATTATAAATGTACTTCGGTAAATGATGGTTGGGAGGAGCCAGCACTCTTTGCTCAATATTTCTTTATCCGTAAGAATGATGCTGAATATCCTTCAACTAACGACAATTCTCCTGATGCAATTTCATTACGTATTTTCGAAAATCCTGAATCATTACCACCGGCATTGTGGTATGCCAAATATGTACCAAACCCAGCGACAAAGGTCCCTGACATTAAATCTGATTGTATGGTCGATGGTTTTGGCGAATTCTGTTATGCCGGTATCCAGGACGGACGAACAATTTACATTACTGCTTCAAACTTAACCGATACCGGAACAAATGTTTACAATAACATTTACTTGTTGAGTTATTCGCAGAATTCTAATGTGGCAACGCAAAATATTTTTGGGCAGATGGTTCAGTTTTTGAAGTTTAACATGAATAAACTCGATAATTCGGTTGTCCCAAGCAAAATTAAGGTTATTCGCGATACAAAACGTTTGCAGGATTTTGTCTTAATGCACGAGTTTATCAACGTTTATAAATCCCAACATGGTGGGCAGGTGCCACAACTTGAATCTGGCACCTTACAAAGACATAAAACATTCAGTACTTGGGAGTCTTGGTCTACTGAGTTCCCACAAGAATTAGGTCAGATAATGCCAACCGATCCGATTAACGCTCTGTATAATGAAGTGCCGTCACAACAGTGCTCTACGACTCAAGGTAACTACGCTTGTGCTCCAGGTGATCCTCTCTGTGTTTGCGACGATATCAATAAGAATGTCCCTTGCGGCAATGATATATATGGGAACCCCTTGGCTTGCTTAAGCACACAACAATGCGTTATTCCTGGAGCAGTTTGTGTCGATTGCGAAAAAAAATATGACGCTAAGGCTTGTTATAACAGCTCAACTCAATCATTCGCTTCATTATATAGTTATTTTACAAACACAGCTTTACCAAATTACGGCAAGAATTACGTTTATAGTTATGAGGCCAATGGTAACGACGCTGCCCACGGTCAGTTTAAGATTGGGGTATCGTTTGAAGAAAAAGGCTTTACTTATAAATATGTGCCGTTAATCGACACACAGACGACTGGTTGGGATCAGTTGAAGGTTGATGAAGCTGAACCAGCAAAAGTTTTGCCGGGTGCTACGCCAGAATGTCGAGATGGTGTTGATAATGATAGAAACGGAAAAATCGATTATCCTAATGATCCCGGCTGCCAAGATAATTTTAATGCAGATGGTTGGGGGTCTGGCGCGAATGATCCCGAAGAAGACTTTGTTTATGAATGTAATGATACAACAGATAACGATAGTGATGGTACTTGCGATTATTCTGGTTGTTGTTCAGTGAATCCTAATGATAATACTACACAAATTTTGTGCCAAGCAGCTGCAGGTACTTGGAAGTCTGCTGACCCGAGCTGTTCTTCCTTGATTGATGCTGACGAATATTGGCCGACTCAATGTAGTGATAATAAAGATAATGATGGCGATGGTTATTGTGATTTTGGTGGTTGTACTTGTCTAGCACCAAATCAATATTGTAAAACCGGGAATCCGGCTAATGAGGGGACTGTGCTTCCAGCAGATACTGCGGGCTGCACTGAAGCAGCAGATGATAATGAAGCGAAGTTGGGTACACCTAATGGTAATATACTTTTTGCCTTCTTTGTCGATAATAGTGGTTCTATGCAGAGTAATGATTTTGACTGGGACCACTTGCTCATGATTAAGTCGATAGTTAATGGGATGCAAGATGGTGCGGACTTTGTCCCGGGCATATCAAGTGTTCTGGGTGCAAAAGCACATTTTGTGTTTAGTGCTTCAACGAATGTATGTACAGGTTTTTCTTGTACTGTACAAGAAAAAGCACTTAATCCAGTAGATGATAACTTTAATTTAAACTATCCGATTACATCAAATCAAACTGATGGTACTTCAAGTATTAATCGTTTTATATCTTTCTTGAATACACCGGGGCATCCGTATTCGTATATTTCGCATTCTGATATGCCTGTTAGAATTATGAAATTTATAAGAAAGACAATTTCACTTTATGATACAGAGAATAGTGATGGTGATCAATTTAATTATGCTGGTTTGGCGTTTATCTTATTTACAGATGCTAGTGACGCAGATACAGGGATAACATATAGACAAGCTGCAGTTAATTTAGCAAATGGTAAAAAGGCACCTATCCATATGGTTTATATAGGCGTTGCAGAAACACGCTTATGCAGTAATGACATCGACGATGACGACGATGGTAAGTGTGATTTTGATGGCTGTTGCACCGTGGATGGTGCTGTGAATCAGACAGCGCAGTTATGTTCTGCTGCTGGCGGAGTATGGAAGATGGCAGACTTACAATGCGATAGCCCACTAAATAACTCGGAAACACAGGCGGGATTTTATGGGCCAATCGACTATACTTACTATATGCGTAACCAAAACGCAAAATTTAGGGGTATCTATCAACGCGGTACTATGGCAACACTAAAAAATCTATTACCTGAGATCATTGCTCAAATCGCAACCGCCCCTCCAGAGAAATACGAACCAGAACTGGAGAAGGGATATTAATATGCCTACAGATAATCAAATTGAAGATATCTTTTCTTCGGTTGATAAAAACACCAAGAATAAGGCTCAGGGTAATAGTTTGATGTATAATAATTCAGCGTTAGAAGGTGAGAAGGTGGTTGTTTCTGTAGGTGCACCAACTAGTAAAAAGATCTGGCTGGCCATTGGTTTGTTTTTGATAGTGGCGATACTCTGCGGTGTTATTTACGTTATGATTAAACAATTCGGTTTGTTTCAAAAGACGCCGGCAACAACAACCATCGAAGATCCGCAAACAAAACAAGAAGAAGTTGTTCAGCCTGAACAAAAAAATGAGGCAATCGTGGAAGAGCAAGCAGTTGACGACGCTGACAATGATGGATTGACCTTGGAAGAAGAGACCAAACTTCAAACAAACCCGAATAAAGCAGATACAGATAATGATGGACTTACTGATTATGATGAAGTAAAGACATTTTTAACCGACCCACTTAAATCAGATACAGATGGTGATGGTTATTTGGATGGGGAAGAGGTGCGTGGCGGCTATAATCCCAAGGGTGCTGGTAAACTTTTAAATTTTGATGATGCGATTAAACAATTAAATAACAAACAATAACCTAATACCTATGTTTGATGATGTTAACAACCAAACACCTACTCCAGCACCAACCCCAACGCCTACACCTGCGCCAACTAGTAACACGCCTCCAGCAGCGTCTGGATCAGAAGAAATACATACAATGCCAATGGACTATTATACAGGCGGCAAAACAGCTAATATCCCTAAATCCGGCCAACCTGTGATGCAGGCCACAGCTGGTGTGCCTATGGCTGCTGCTCCTGGTGGAAAAAAGAAATTAATGAATATTATTATTGTTGTTGTTTTAGTTTTAGTGGTGGGTGTTTCAGCTTATTTGCTTTATGCGAGCTATCAAACCCCACAAAACAATCAGAACACACAACAAGTAGTAAAGGATGTTGTTAAGGATGAACCGAAAAAAGATGAGCAGTCAGCAACTGAAGAACCTGCAACTAAGGATGAAAACACTCCGCCTCCAGTTGATATTCCTAAAGAAGAACCTAAAACAGAAGATCTTACTCCTAAATTTGATCCCAATAAACAAAAGGAAGTCTCTTTATCCCTTATGGCTAGCTTAGATAAGGATAAGGATGGTTTAACTGATGCTGAAGAAACGTTAATTGGCACGGATGCTAATTTAAACGACACTGATAAGGATACCTACGCTGACGGAGCTGAAATAAAAAATTATTACAGTCCTTTCAAAAAGGGTAGTGTGCGCTTGAATGAAGAGAGTTTTGTAAAAATCTTTGAAAATCCAGCTTATGGTTATAAGTTGCTCTATCCTTCAGCTTGGTTGGCTAGCCCATTGAATGCAACTGATCCTAGTGAAGTTATGTTTACTTCTAAGGGCAACGAGTTTGTGAGCGTTTTTATTGATACCAAAAAAGCTGATCAAACACTTGAGGCTTGGTATTTAGAAAAAGCCCCAAACGTTATTGCCACCCAAGTTAAAAAATATCAAAACTATAAAAAATTACCGGTGGTAGAAAGTCCAGACGGCTTCACTGCCTATATTGCTAACGGTGATAAGGTCTATATCCTAAATTATAATATTGGATTGAATGAGGAAGCCAATTATCCAGCTTTATTCGCCATGATGATTAACAGTTTCGAAATAATCCCTATCCAGCCAATCTCGTTAGCTCCTTCAGTCGATTTTGCTAATATCATGAAAGCGCTCAATGTTGCCACCGCGGTAGACAATAGTAAGGTTGTGACTGATTTCCCCTGTGGTAATACGACCTGCTTCTATGATGCTTTCAATTCTTGCGAGTCATCTATTGGTACTTTTAAGTTGGCTGATAATTTAACATACGAAATAAAAACAAATGGGTGGAATGCTGACAAAACTGGCTGTACCTATTCCTCTCGTTTTACCAAAATTGCGGATGCTAATTGGGCCGGTAAGACCATGACCTGCAAGTATAATCCGGATACTGGTTTTGATCAGGCAGTCAAAGTCCTTGATGACTGTACTGGTGATCTAATTAAATTAATCCAACCAGAAAAACCCTAATATGGTTGCTCTGGAAATAAACAATCAGACTAATTTTCGAATTTCTGCAAAAAAGATTGGAGAAATGATAAATCTTGCGCAAAAGATGATCAAACAGGTTGGTAAAAAGAATGTTTCCATTGGCTTTGTCTCACCGGCGCGAATTAGTAAGTTAAATAGTATTTACCGCCATAAAAATAAGGTCACTGACGTTCTATCGTTTGAAGGTGAGAAGGGGAGCGAGGATTTAGGTGAAATTATTGTGTGCAGTGTCCGCGCGCAAAAGCAAGCGAAAGAATTCAAACATAGTTTTTCGAAAGAAGTTAATCGTTTGTTGTTGCATGGCTACTTGCATCTTTGCGGTTATGATCATATCAAAAATGCAGAGGCTGTGGTCATGGAAGCTTTAGAAGAGAAGATAATGAACAAAATGTATGCTTAGTATAAAAAGATTGTTCAAAAGTTTTGCTCATGCCTTCAAAGGGCTAATGACTTTAATTACCAAAGAACAAAATTTTAGAATACATTTGGTGGCCGCACTTTTTGTGACCTTCTTTGGTTTCTATTTTCAAATCAAGGCTTGGCAGTGGACTATAATAGTGCTGATGATTGCCCTTATTTTTATTTTAGAGATGTTAAATACAGTTTTTGAGAGATTAGTAGATTTATTTAAGCCACGATTGCACCCCTATGTCGGGGAAATTAAGGATATTATGTCTGGTATGGTTCTAGTCGCTGCAGTGGCTGCGGTTATCTTGGCTGTTATCATTTTTGGGCCCTATTTACAACTGAACTCATAAAGTGTGCAAAAGGAGTCAAAAAGACCTTATTTAAGGCCTTTTTGCGTTATTAAGGGTTTGCGTTGGAGAATTGCAATTTTTATACTATAATTAAATAAGAGAAATAGGCAATAAAATAACTTTATTGACTAATTGTATTGTTCAGCGAAATGTATGGCAGAAAATATCCTGGCCGGGCTAGACATCGGCTCATCAAACATCAGAGTCGTTGTCGGCCAATTAGCTAAAAATAATGATAACGAACAATTAAACGTAATTGGGGTTGTTGAGGTACCTGCGTTAGGTATGAATAAGGGATCGGTGGTAAGTATTGAGGACACTGTTTCAAGCATCTCCGCTTGTTTGGAAAAAGCTGAACGCATGATTGGTCTTCCTATTGAAAATGTTTGGGTTGGGATAGGGGGCGTTCATATCAATTCTCAAGAAAGTAATGGCGTCATTGCCATCGCCCGCACAAATGGAGAAATTCAAGAGAATGATGTCAGCCGAGTTATTGAAGCGGCTCGTGCCGTAGCAGCGCCTGTAAA
>Ga0172371_10003653_pt1 | contig 23708 bp, 20 predicted proteins | sample Lak12m_FD_114543 | JGI IMG/M metagenome (GOLD analysis project Ga0172371, IMG submission 114543) | Freshwater microbial communities from Kabuno Bay, South-Kivu, Congo - kab_022012_12m | ecosystem: Environmental > Aquatic > Freshwater > Lake | place: Democratic Republic of the Congo: South-Kivu...
CTCACTTAAAAGTAGCACACCTTTTATTTTTAGCAAAAGGTGGCCACAAAATTTACAACTAATATTTTTATTACTAACTAATTTGCTACCGAAATGCTCTTCTAATTGCTGTCTGAATTGATCTACAACTCTTTTAAACTCGTCTTTATTTCCACTGGCCAGAAACTGGTCATTCGCCCTATGAACACTAAGAATATTAGATATATTACTTGAAAGTTGATTCGTCACGGAAATCTCCAGCATTTTACCCCAGTGGTTAAATTGCTGCACTAAAAAGTCTAGCTGATCCATCGGTATTCGTATTTGAGAAAACTTCATATCAAGACTTGCAGCTAAGCGTTCAATCTGAAAAAATGTTTCTTGAGTTTTTTGAGCTTGCTGCAATAATGTAGAAAATATAACTTCCGAGGGGATTATATCTTGAGGCTTTATGACTTTTTTCTTTAAAGAATTTTTGGCCATTAAGAAAAAATGATTTTATTAAAAATATCTTGATATTTATTATTGGGAAGCAATTTAATTAAAGTCAAACTAATTTCTCTTACTATTTGCCGTGCTCTATAAACAGTTTCTTTCGAATTTCCCTTGGCCTTGCCACCACGATGGACTAGTTTGCTCCTTATGTCGTATATTTTCTTAATCTCTTCTTGGAGAGCTTTTCTTTCCTCAATTCTTTTATCAATGCTTTTGCTATTTATCAATAGCCTAGCGACTTGGTTAGAAATTTTATAGGTTAGACTATTGTTTTCAGCCGTTGTTACCGCCTCCATAGCAATAGCTAGATCTATTATTTGATCAACTGGATCATTCCTCATGTAAGATTTATTAAACCTAGACAGACATATTTCAGTTTCTTGAGTTTGATATAGCAACTCTAACCCCCTAAAAATTTTCCTGAATTTTGGAAGATCCGAGTTGCTAAACTCATATTGTAGCCCGGGAGCTGTTACTTGATAGTCGGCTGGGATAGGCAGACTTATTTCACGGGAGAATGGCCCGGGCGGCTCGTATTTAATTGAGATCACTCCTACATCGCCTTCCCCTAGCAGCCTTAGAGTCGTCAATGTGTCTTTTATAACTTTTTCGATTTTTTCTTTTTGATCAGAGTAGCTAAAATTATTCATAACGGCACCGCCCCTGTCTTGTCCCCATTCACCTATATTTCCAAACCTTTCCGTTTCTAATTCAAATATTAACGCTGCTCTACAAATATTTCCAAAACTGCTAATGAAATCCTTGTTTATATAATGTGAATAAGCAATATCTAACTTTTCTATAACTAATCCCTGCATTATTCTTACAGAAGTTTCCGGGAGCTTGAGCTTGAAGTTGGAGAGAAAAATCTTTATCCTGAAAACCTGTTTTTTAGAAAAAATGTATTTTTTATACCCCCTATAATTAAAGGTTCCTAAAGCAGAAATAAATCTCACTTCTGGGCGAAACGGCAAATCTATTTGCCTCATTGAATCAATATAAGTATTTAGCAACTCCGTTAATGTTAATCTGAAAGACAAGCCTTTTATGTCCTTTTTTGGCTTTAAAATCCTTCCGTCATTTAATATGATGTCAATACAAGATTCAAACCTTTTTTTAAGTTCGCTGATTAAATTTTTGCTATCTTGAGAAATTTTTTGTCTATGCAAAAAATCATCTAAATCACAGTCTAAAGTCAGATCATTCCTTAAAAAAAGCCAAACTTTAAGAAAGTCTCTGTTTGTTAAACAAAGCTCAATAAAAAAACTGATCAATTCCTGATGTTTCTCATTAAACTTTTTGTAATTTTGGCTCATAACGCAGTTCCAAATTATGGATAGGCCATGTTTAGTGAGTCTAAAAATTTTCTGTCTATTTCATACTTTTCCATAAGCCTAGGATTGTCTTTGACATTCTCCCGCTGGAGATGGTTTTCAAATAGTTTGATCAAGTAAGAATTACCAGGAGTATTGAAGACAAACCCACTTAACTTCCTTTCTACTGGAGTTAAAACATCTAAAGATAGGAGAGTCGTCCCACCATTAGGGAACACAAATTCTACTTCATTCTCCCCCTTATAAACCGGCACCATAGAAAATATCTCATCTTTACCTGTTAAAATCTCAAATTTTGGTCTCTTCCCGCACAAAGTTTCTCTTTCGTTAAACTCTGAAAAATTTGAGCAAGTTCGTCCTAAAACATCTTTAGCACCGTGATAGTCTGTTTCTAAAACAAATATGTCCACGTCTTCATTGCGCCTTAGAAATTCTCCCTTGATTCCCGAAATAGCTATTCCCCCAAATACCCAAAAGGGAATTTGTTTGTTTCTAAGCTCCGGTAAAATTATGGAAAATACTGGGAGTAGGTGACTATTCGTTTCTTTATCGGCCATAGCTTTTTTGTAATTTTTCAATGTCGCCTAATGGGTATTATGCGACGTTAGTTCATTTTTCTGCTGATTTTCGGTTTTCGCAAAAATGGTAATTTATGTTGTGTTTATGCTGAAAGAGAGCAGATGAGAGGAACAGCCATTTTTCGTAAAAAAGACAAAAAGTAAAGTTTATTTTACTCAATTTTTAACTTTTTTAGCTTATCCCAATAATTTTTTTAACAAATTTTCTTGCATCTTCCAGTGCGGTATCCGTGAGCAGGTTTTTTCTTAAAACATTATTTAGCCACTTCGGGCCGTGATTGCCAATACTTCTATCAAAGCTTTCAAGCTCGCCTATTTCAACAACAAACAGCCCCGATTCGTTCAGTTTTGCTAGTAATCTGTTCCAAGCATTTACTGGATCGCCTGCCGGAATAAACGACCTCCCTTGCTCTTTTGCATATGACCAAGCAGACGATTTTCTAAGCAACTTTTTTATATTTTCCGCCTCGGTTTCTGGAAAGTTTTTGTTTTTGACGTTTGAAAGAATCTCTTCAATTTTGCTTTTTAGTTCCCCTGTCTCAATTTCTGGTTTCCTTGAATCAATTGAATCCCTGACTAACTTCCAGTCCTTATAAATTTCCGAGTCCCAATCACCGCCCAAGCACCCAAATATTTTTTTCAGAACATTCTCCTCCCTTATCACATCAAAATCAGCGACCACGCTCATCGGCACATTCAGCCTTATTAAAGCGTCAATAACTACAGGCATACGATGTTTCCCGCCTGAATGAACAAACAATATGTCGGGATTAACAGACTGATTGCTCCCGAGAACAGCGTCTGATACTGCTGAATAAAATCTGCAATCGGAGTCGCTCTCACATAGAATCACTCTTGAATGGAAAATGCCGCTCAATATATTTGAATACCTTAGTATGGGATCGCTCCAAACATTTTTTATGTCATCGTTATTCAACTCACAAACTCTGTTTATATTGCCGTCCCTTTGTATTCTGATAATTTTGAGGTTGGCCGCTTCTGCGTCTAACAGTCCTTTTAGGAAGTCTTCATTATGAGTTGCTAAAATCAACTGGCGGCCAGCCGGCAAATCATTCGCCAGCATTTTACCCAGCAGTCTAGCTTGGGGAGGGTGAAGAAAAGCTTCTGGTTCGTCTATCAATAAAATCGGGTAATGAGAAACAAACGTGTTAAGCAAAACGCCGACGAAGCTTCTCATACCGTCTCCCTGCTCGTGAAGAAGCGGCAATTGCTCAATTTTTTTCAGATAGCTGATTGAGGATTGCTCCTCCCCGTTAGCCAGTTCCGGGCGGCCGCCCACGTAAAGAGGGACTATGTTTCCAGCGTGGCGGTGCAAAATCAAGTCAGTGCCAAACGCTTGCTTAAAATATTCGCTAAATCTTTTCTCTTGCGAAGTGTCCCGCTGCAAAATATGAATTGGGTGCGCTGGGGGTTGTGTGGTTAGGGTAATGCTTTGAGGAGGGTTGGCAGCAGCTATTCTTGCCTCGGTTGTTAGGGGGTTTACAAAAGCTCTCTTAAGATCATTGAGGCCATTTTGAGGATTGACCCACCAACTTCTAGCGTTGCTCTCATAAATATTGTATCCCAATCCGAAGTAAGTTGGAAGCGGGTTGGCTCCTTCAAGCTGTTCTCTCGAAACTGATTTCAGGAAGGCAACTAAATCTTCCTCGTCCCCTTCCTGGCCTACGCTTACCTCTTTAACAACCTTGGATGGATAACTCCTTGATAGTAAGAGATGGTCAATCTCCGATAAAGAAACACTTTTACCGGCATTGTTTGGGCCCACTAATACGGTTATTCCATCTTTCTCAATTTCTAATTCGTTTCCGTCACTAAATTTTATTTTACTTACCCAAACCCTTGGCGTTGTTGGCATTATTCAGCAAATTAAATTTCTGTTTTAACAGAATATCACAGAAAAATATATTCTGATTGTAACAGTTAGGGTCTAGGGTAAAAAGGTTTTGAACCAGTCTTTGAAACGATTGTGTTTTATTACGCTAGGGAGGCATAGCTCCGGAGTAATTCCCACCCAAAAGCACTGTCCATTAGGCAGAAAATAAGAGTCGTCTTCGCCTTTCAATATTTCTCCTACGTATTTCCTCTCGTCCTTTGAATACACTCTGGCTCTGCCTTTACCCAGCACAAGAACAATATTGTCTGAATCCAAGCCGGAAAAGTCTTTGATGTCCACGCCTTCAAATTCAATATCACCGAATTTTACTTGTTTTTTGACTTTCATTGCCTCGCAGGTGGTCAACGCTTTAGGCTGGCTTTCCCTGAACATATCCTCAACCGAAAATGTAATCAACGTCGCTTCGTGGTCAAAAAAAGCGTTTTCCTTAGTCGGATCTTTGAGTTTGACAACGGCTAATTTATTGGCAACCCTTTGCTTAAAATTATTCATTTTTACTAATCTCTACGAGTTTTTTGCAGCTACTAATTTATTCCCACATTTATTACAAAATTTGTCTTTTTCTTTCAATGCGCTGCCGCATTTTTCACATCTTAACAACCCTTGATCAATGAGTATGTAGTAAACAGTTATAGCCGAAAAAATAAACAAAAACGAAGTTACATTGCTGTAGCTTCTCATAATTGCCGCTACTGTAGATCCTTGAAACATTGCAAGAAAAATAGTGATTACAATAGACACAGTATTGCTTACAGGTCTTCTGACTATCGAATAACGTAAAACAAGGGCAATGAAAATTCCAATCAGAGTAAATATTAGTGAAGCTTGAAGAGCGTCTGATACAAAAAACCGGTCAGAGACAACAATTATCCTAAGGATTGCAAGAACGCATACCGCGAGCAAAAGTCTTTTTACTGTTTTTGACATTTTTGTCGGCTTAATTTTTATTGCAATCCGGCAAAATTTTTGGAGCCAACAAAAAAAGCTCCCGCTCGCCGGCGGAATTCTTGCGAAAACCGCCCACTACCCTTTCGGATAGCGACCACTACTACGTAGAGCGAGACGGAAGCCGTCTCTGTAGTAGTGGATTGAACACCATGCCCTGCGAATAAGTGCAGGGTTTAGGTGTTTTTGCCAAATTGTATTATCAATTTAGCACAATTTTTAGAAAAAGGAAGATTTAATCAAGAAATTGCTTTGACAATTGCCCACTTTCGTGGTTTGGTATTCAGATATGCTACCCTGTAGCAAATAGTTCATTAACGCTTGAGGAAGGAGGCGATAGCCATGAGGCAAGGGATTTTTGAAGTCTTCGGCGCGGGAGAGCTCGGACTAAAAGCTGATGATTTAAACCAATACTCCGAGCTGCTAGCGAACGTTGGTGTAACGATTCCGGAAGGAATTGTGATAGCTACCGGCGTTTTTAACCAATTAACCGAACTGTTGAATTTGGAAGCAGCGCCTGAAGAAATTGAAAAGCGTGATTGCCCGGATTTTCTACTATCCATCAATCAAGGAATTTTGGATAGGTTGGAAATCGGCCGGCCTTATGCGATTCGCTCTTCGGCGCTTTCGGAACGTGGTGGAACGGGAATTTACAAATCGGTGTTCTTTTGGCCGACAGGCGACAGGATTGAAGACCTGAAGAACCTGTGGCGTTGCGAAGCGACCGTTTATGCTTCTGAATTTACTCTTGACGCGAAGCTGTGGCGTGAGAAAAACAACGCTCCGGCAGGAATGGCGATACTTATCCAGCCAGTTGTCGGATTCCGTTTTAAAGAGCATTTCCTACCCGCTTTGGCCGGAGTCGCCTATACATCCTTAAACGGCTTGCCAACTATCAGGGTAGTTATCGGACTCGGAACGCTGGCGGTAAACGGGGGCGGAGTTGTTTACAATTATCGCCCCGATAACTCCTACTACTTTGGGAAAGAATTGTGGGAGCAAAAAGTTGCTGAAGCGATTACGGCTGGGGGCGTGATAGGAGAGGTCTCTCCGCATTACGAAGAAATCCAAGCCGGGGTTGACTTCAAATCGTTCAACGACCTTTTTGACACATTGGAGAAGCTCCAGAAACAAGGTGGTTTCTTCTTTGAGTGGGTAATTTCTGAAGGGAAGGTATTTGTTGTTCAATGTGCTGCTCATAATGACCGACCCACTACCGACTTGCCTTTTGACATGAGTAGCCACTTCCTTCTTATGAAGGGGGAGGATGTTTTGCACTCGGGCAGGGCAACCTGTAAGGCGATCATCTATGCCCGCATGTGGTCAAGCGAAACGGCGCAAGCGCTGGAGCATTTGAACAGGAACGTCAGGGATTACCTTTTGATCGTTCCCCAACATGCCTTATCGTTGATGGCAGAGGAAGGATTCCGTCTTGCTTTCCGGCATTTCAGCAATGCGCTGGCCGTAGTTGAAAAGCAAATGTCTGTTGATTTCGAAGAAGAAAAACTGCGGATCATGGCCGGGCTTCCCAATATAGACCATACCTCCGGTAAAGGCGCTACCCATTTTGCCCAGCTTTGCAACAGGGCTGACATTCTCTTTATAGGCGGAGAGTTTGATTCTACCCCGCTAATCCGCTTGCCCGGTGTCATTCAATACCGCAGGGACGCAGGCATATCCATGTGGAAGACCACAGTTGAGGTTTTCGCTGACGCCAAAAAGAAAGAAGGGTTCCTTTACGTTTCCAAGGGAGCAGAGAAGAAAAACTATTCGCTTTACCAAGTTCAAGACTGGTCGGACGTGTTAAGATCCGTTGCGAACGTGATTAACGATTTGAGCAATCCGGAACTTGTAAGTCCGGGAGTTTCAGGCCATTTCTACAATGTCCACTACGCTATCGCCCCGGATGACGACCCTATAGAGTTTGACTCTTTCAAGCTTGACGAGGTAATTGTCGCGGAATGCGGAATTGCCGGGATTATTAAAAGCATTGAAACGGTCATTGCCAACGGACAATATTTCGGGTGGGCTGAAAGGCACGCCGAGCATGTCTGGGAAGAAGGAGGCCTCAAGGAGTATTTGGAGGAACTCCTCGAACATCTCAAGCAACAAACGACTTAACGGCCTTTTGGCTTAAAGTCGCTACAAAACTAACCCCGCCAAGGCAGAAGCTTTGGCGGTTTTCTTATTTGATCGGTCTTTACGCCGAGAAATTATTGACCTAGCTTGGACTTGGACACAGATTGAGACTTCGGGAAACCCTAAGCCATTTTTCAATTTCCTTCTCTAGGGTGTTCCAACCAAAATTCCATTCGTCCACATTAAATCTCAACAGTTTTGGGTAATCTTGATAAATATTTATTCGGGTGTAGGGTTAGAATAATAACCTGAGACCCAAATCATGAATAAGTCTAAAAATTCTAAAAATAACGACCAAATAATTATCTATCGGGCAGAGGACAAGGAAATAAAGCTGGAGGTGAAGCTCCAGAAAGAAACGGTTTGGCTGTCCCAGAAACAGATAGCGGCTCTGTTCAATACCGAAAGAAGTGTAATAACCAAACATATAAACCACATTTTCAAAACTGGGGAACTGATAGAAAAAAGCAATGTGCAAAAAATGCACATTGCAAATTCGGACAAACCAGTTAAATTCTACGATCTTGATGTAGTCATCTCAATCGGTTACCGGGTGAATTCTAAACGAGCCACTCAATTCAGGATTTGGGCAACCGGAGTTCTCAGAAAATATATTTTGGACGGCTATGCTCTGGACCAGAAACGGCTGACTGAAGTGCGGGAGAATAAGCTTGCGGAATTTGAGAAAGCGGTAGACTTGATTAAACAAACGATTGATTCCAAAAAATTATCCGGTGATGAAGAAAAAGGACTGTTGAGGGTGATCACTGAATACGCCAATAGCTGGATTTTGCTCAATAAATACGATAAAAACAAAATTACACTACCAGCTAAAACCGCCAAGGAAACGTTCAGAATTGATTACGAATTTGCGAAAAATGCCATCCTCAAGCTTAAAAATGAGCTTGTTGCCAAAAAAGAAGCCGGCAGTTTGTTCGGGCAGGAACTGCAGGACGGGTTGAATAGAATTATGGGCAGTATCCACCAGACTTTCGGCAAAAAAGAGCTTTATCCAAGCATTGAAGAAAAAGCGGCCCATCTTCTGTATTTTGTTATCAAAGACCATCCGTTCGCCGACGGCAACAAACGGATCGGCTCATTCTTGTTTATCGTGTTCTTGGCTCGCAACAAATACCTTCTACGCAAGAGTGGGGAGAAAAAAATAAACGATAATGCCTTAGTCGCTTTGGCCCTACTTATCGCTGAAAGCAAGCCGAACGACAAAAATATTTTAATTGCCCTTATTACAAACTTGTTGTCCTAAGCCATTTTTCAATTTCTTTCTCTAGAGTGTCCCAACCAAAATTCCATTCGTCCACCAGTGCTTAAACTTTGGTGGATAAATTCATAATCTTCAGAAGTCCGTAAAATCGGATTTTTCTGGTATGTCGGGATTTTTATTTTTTTATGGTATTCTGATTGGAATAATAATTAAATTAAAAAATGAGTGCTGAATTAAACCCCGAGAAATTTAAGGAGGGGAGTTTGCCGGAAAACAAAAATAGCGGTCTCTTTAGAAGCCCTGAAGGTCGGGTATTGCCTGCCGACAACAAAGTAAAAGAAGAACAAGCCAGATTAGAAGGCGGCCCCTTAAAGAATGATGGCTTTAAGACAGTCGAAGAAGTACCTGATAGTTCTCCTAATCCGGAGGAAGCTTTAATTGCCGATGAAGAAAAGAATAGGGAAGATACCGAAAAGCTGGAAGCTAACGCGGAGACAATAAAGTATCTTAACGAAAATCAAAAAACAGAAATTCTGGGAGGGACCAGCACTCGAAAGGATGGCTATGGAGCCCAAGGTTGGCAAACCAATGACGGCGGTTTTTCCGGAAAACCTGAACTCGAAGACAATAAACCGGATGAAGGTCTTATGGCTAAAATAAGAAACTGGCTAAGACCCGGAGGTGAAGCCAAGTAGAAACAAGAGCAAGAAAAAGATAACTAGTACCAAGACAGTCTGACTTAGGCCTTGGATACGAATTTGTTTCCTTTAATATAAAACCGCAGAGGTTTATTTTTCCATTTGCCAGCGTAGTCCACGCCGATACGTTTGGCTTTTACAATTTTACTTTGGGGAATTTTGATTCCCCGGTCTTCGATGTACAGCTTGGCATTTTTCGCGACCGCCGAGGCGCAATTAAGTTTCTTGTCGATTTTTAGGGTGCGGCAAAGCTTGCCGGGACCGGAAGCCAGTCGAAAGTCCCTAGTCCCTAGTCGATCGAATGCGTCTGTTATTTCCAATGCTCTTATTAAAACGGCCGCAGGGTAGTTTTTGCTTTCGGTAACAATGTTAAGGCAGTGATACATGCCGTAAATCATATAGACATACCACCCGCCGGCAGAGCCGAACATGACTTTGGTCCGGCTGGTTTTGCCTTTCGAAGCGTGGCAAGCGAGATCGTGCGGGCCAACGTAGGCTTCGGTCTCAACTATCCTACCAGCTAAATTATTTTTGCCGATTTTGCGGACTAAAAACTTGCCCAGCAAGTCTCGGGCAACTGCTTTCGTGTCCCGTTCGAAGAAAGAACGGCCAAGTCGTTGATTCACCATTTCACATTTATCATTCATTTTCCATTTTAACATTTATCACTTTGTCACTTCTAGCCTAAAATGATAAATGGTCCAATGGCAAATGAATGGCAAATGGACAATGACAAATTATCTTATAACTTTTTCCTAATAATCTCCGCTACCACCTGCGGATTAGCTTTGCCGCGGGTTTCCTTCATCACCTGGCCAATCAAAAATTGCAGAGTTTTCTCCTTCCCGACCTTGAGTTCCGCCACCGCGTTGGGATTATTCCCAATTACTTTATCGATCGTTTTTTCTAAAGCACCACTGTCAGAAATCTGCACCAAATCCAGGTCTTCGGCGATTTGCGACGGATCGCCGCCTTTTCTGATCATAGTACCCAAAATGGTTTGGGCCGCCGAAGAATTTACCTTGTTTTCTCGCAGCATCACGATAAGCTCGGCTAGGTTCTCCGGGGTACATTTTATTCTACTGGTCTCCTCTTTAGCGCTGATCCAGCATTTCTTGATCTCCGTAACAATATAGTTGGCCAAAAGTTGATAAATATCTTTTCCCGCGTTATCTACCTTCGCGTCCCTCAGCCAAGATCCCAGCTCGCTGGCTGATTCCTCAAAATAATCACCCAATTCTTTGTTCATTGAAAGCACTTCGACGCTTTCGACATTTAAACCATATTGCTCTTTTAGCCTTTGTCGGAATTGTTTGGGCAACTCCGGTAATCTTTCTTTAAGACTTGCCACTAATTCCTTTTCCACAAAAATCGGCGGGATATCCGGCTCCGGAAAATAGCGGTATTCACTGGCTTCTTCCTTGCTGCGTTGGCTCACGGTCGCTTGTTTTCCCTCATTCCAACCGCGCGTTTCCGCGGCGACTTTTTCTCCTCTTTCTAAAATTCTTTGCTGCCTCTCAATTTCATAAGCAATGCTTCTATCCACCGCCTTGAAAGAGTTCAAATTTTTCACTTCGACTTTCGTTCCAGAAAGTCTTTTCGCTCCTTTTGCTTCGGCTGAAACCAGAGAAATGTTGGCTTCGCAGCGCATCTGACCTTTTTCCATATCGGCGTCGGAAATTCCCAGATAACGAAGCACTTGTTGAAGCTCCTGGCAAAATTTCCTGGCTTCCTCGGCGTTTTCAATGTCCGGCTCGGTTACCAGCTCGATAAGAGGAACTCCCGCCCGATTTAGGTCAACCAGAGTGTAATCCGTGCCTTTGGGATGGAAATTCTTGCCAGCGTCTTCTTCCAGATGGACCCGATGAACCCTGATTTTCTTGCCGTTGATTTCCAATACCCCATTTTGACAAAAAGGATTATCGTATTGGCTTATTTGGTATCCTTTGGGGAGATCAGGGTAAAAGTAGCTTTTGCGAGCGAAACAGCTGTATTCGGCTATTGAACACCCCAAAGCCAACCCCAATTTAATGATTTCTTCTATGGCTTGCTCGTTGGGAACCGGCAAGCTACCGGGGTGCCCCATGCAAGTTGGGCAAACATGAATATTGGGTTTTTTGCAAAAAGGGTCGTTGGCGCAACGACAAAACATTTTACTCCTGGTTTTGGGTTGGACGTGAACCTCCATGCCAATGATTGGAGTATATTTGGTCTTATTGGGCATATTTGTGAGTGTTACTACCTTCGAAATCTATAATGAATAAATAAATTGAACAAAGTTAAGCGTTACACGGTAGCTTATACCATCTTAAGTTTTGAGATTACGTAATATTGTAGTTAACTATCAGAGTAAATTAACAAGATAACCATGGTACTAGGTGTCGATAGATTGCTGGAACTGGTCCAAGAAAAAAAATTGGTGGAAGGTCTTTGCGATAGAGAGCTTGCCAACCCGGAAGGAGCCGGCTTTGATTTGCGTTTGGGAGAATTATACGAGTTGGAAGGTGAGGGATTCTTAGGCATCGAAAACCGAGACACGCCTAATCTTAAAAAGATAGCTGAGTACAAAGGCGATGATTCTGAGAATTCTTTTGTTGTCGAGCCGGGAAAATATTATCTGGTTACAACGATTGAATCAGTTAACCTGCCAGCCGACATTATTGCTTTCATCGTTTCTCGAACCACCCTTTTTCGCTCCGGCATCGCTTTGTTTAACGGCGCCGTGTCTCCTGGCTATCAGGGAAAACTGACCTTCGCGATCTGTAATCTGGGCGGCCAGAAAATAAAGATTTCCCTGGGAGCGAGAGTCGTCCACATCACTTTTCACGAAGTCAGCGGCAGTTCAAATCTATACCGCGGCCAATGGCAGGGAGGAAGAGTAACAACGGAAGGAGAAGAACGCCAAATTTAAAGTTTTAAGTTTTAAATTTTAAATAAAATACCTGTCTTCAAGCATGCAGGCAATTTAAACTTAGTCATTTAAAACTCATTTTAAACTTCAAACTTAAAATTTCAAACTACCAGTATGCTTCACAAAAACAACGGTAAATTCATCATCCGTTCCGCAAAAAAAATCGGTGGCGAGATCGCGGTGAAAGGCGCCAAAAACCACGCCCTTAAAGTCTTATCCGCGGCGGTTCTCACCGAAGAAAAAGTGCGAATATCTAATCTTCCCCAAATAGAGGATATTAAAAGAAAAATCGAATTATTGGAACTTCTGGGAGTGAAAGTTAACCGGCGGAGAGATCAGATCGTTTTAGACGCCAAAAACGTAAAAACCACCAAACTGGATCCGGAAAAATCAAGCACGATCCGAACTTCCACGGTCCTGGCCGCCGCCTTGCTTTCCCGTTTTGGCAAAGTCAGTTTCTACCATCCCGGCGGCTGTGTTTTAGGCAAAAGGCCGATCGATATTTTTTTGGAAGGTTTCCAGAGACTGGGAGCCAAATTGTCCTACAAAGATGAAACGATCACCCTCGCGACAAAAGGAGGCCGACTTTTGGGAGGAGAATTTTTCTTTCGCCGCTTAAGCGTTACCGGAACGGAAGCGCTCATAATAGCGGCCACTTTGGCAAAAGGAGTAACGGTACTAAAAAACGCCGCTTTGGAGCCGGAGATAGTCGCCTTGGCCGATTTTCTCAATACCTGCGGGGCGAAAATCGAAGGGGCCGGTACTCCGACAATCAGGATAAAGGGGGTGCGGAAGTTAAGCGGCGGCCGTTGTGAAATAATACCCGACCGAATCGAAATGGGCACCTTTATTATTTTGGGAGTCATGCATAAAGCCAAGCTCCGCATCACAAAGTGCGATCCTCAACTGGTTGAAGCCTTGCTGGAGCGTTTAAAAAAAGCTGGCGCGAAATTCAAAATCGGCAAGGATTATATCGAATGCCTGCCCTACAGAAGCCTCTCCGGCACGGACATTATCACCCACGAATATCCGGGTTTCGCCACTGACATCCAGCCACCCTACACGGTGCTTATGACTCAAGCCAAAGGAATAAGTTTGATACACGACCCTGTTTTCGAGGGCCGCTTGTTCTTCACCGATAGTTTGGTTCAAATGGGTGCCAATATAATTGTGTGCGATCCTCACCGGATAGTCGTTCAGGGACCGACAAAACTCACCGGCAAGAAATTGGCCAGCCCGGACATCCGCGCCGGTATTGCGTTGGTTCTGGCCGGCTCGGTTGCCGAAGGCGAAACAGTGATAGATAATATCTACCAAATCGATCGGGGATACGAAGAAATTGACAAGCGGCTGAGAAAAATAGGGATGAATATCACCCGAGTTTAGAAAGCTTAGAAAGTTAAAAAGTAAACACAAACCTTATATGTAAGTATTCTACTTTCGAGACTTTCAAAACCTTCTAAATTTTCAAAACTAAAAAAATGCAAACAAAAAAAATTCTATCCTACTTGATTTTCCCTGGTATAATAGCTCTTTTTGCTTTAACTAACATTGCCTACGCCGATATCGAAAATAAATTGAGCTGCGGCAATACCATCCGGGAATGTATTTTATACGCGGTTAGCCAGCTCAAATGGGTGGTAGTCGGAGTAACGCTAGTGGTAATAATAGTGGCCGGAATTATTTATCTTCTTTCCGGCGCCAACGTTTCTTTGGCGGAAAAAGCCAAACTAACCTTACTCGGAGCGTTGTTGGGATTTGCCATTGTTATCGGAGCGGATATTCTTATCAATGAAGTGGGTCGCGCGCTTGGCTGGAAAGGAGTACAGGACCAAAGCGGCGAAGGCGCCCGCGGAATAATCGCTCGATCCATCACCTTCTTGTTTAGTATCTTGGGAGCGATAGGATTGGGCGGAATTCTGGTTGGAGCGGGATTCTACCTTACCGCGGCCGGGGACGAGCCGAGAATGAACACCGGAAAGAAAATTGTCATTTATTCGATTATAGGAATAATTGTAGCGCTGAGCGCCACGACCATAGTGCGACAAATAGAGAGAATAGTGCTACAATAATAGCAAATCCATGCTGCATCTTATTTTTTTGGCACTGATATTTTTTGGCCTGCTTGCTTTGCTGGTTCTGACACACGAACTGGGTCATTTTTTCGTGTCCCGTTGGCTGGGAGTCAAAGTGGAAGAATTTGGTTTCGGCCTTCCTCCCAGGCTTATCGGCATAATGAAAGTTAAAGACAAAGGAGGTCCAACCCGCTGGACTTCCCTAAGAAAAAGACTCAAAAAAAGAGACCGGGAGGCGGAGATGCTTTCCCCGATATATTCATTGAACGCCATCCCTTTCGGCGGATTCGTTAAAATCTTCGGGGAAGACGGCGAGACCAAACACGACCCCGAATCTTTCGCCGCTCAGCCGGTCAGCAAACGTTTTTTAATCCTGGTGGCCGGCATCTTCATGAACCTCGTGCTGGGAGTCGCCTTGTTTACTATCGGGTATTGGTCGGGCTTTCCGGAAATTATCGAGGATAATGCTAACGTGAATAACGCCCAAATTCAAGTGCTAAGCGTCGCGCCTGGCTCTCCCGCCGAAATTGCTGGTATAAAAGTTGGCGATAATATCCGTTCAGTGGTTCTCCCCGACCAGGAAAGAGTTGCTGTCAACAAGGTTGGCATTCTTCAATCAATTAGTAGCGCTTGGGCGGGGCAGAAAATAATTCTTGAAGCGGTCAGAGGAAACGATGTTTACCGATTTAGCGTAGAACCCAGAGTCAATCCTCCGGAGGGCCAAGGGCCTTTGGGAATTTATCCCGCCCGAATCGGAATCGTTAGATACTCCTTACCCGAGGCTTTAAAAATTAGTTTAACGGAGTCGTTCCAACTGATCTGGATTATGTACGATTACTTTAAGAATATTATTGAACGACTGGCCCAAGCGCAAAAAGTATCGGTGGATGTCTCGGGACCAATTGGGATTGTGGTGCTCACCAACCAGTTTTGGGAAATGGGATTTCCTTATCTTTTGAAGTTCGCGGGACTGATATCCTTGAACTTGGCTTTTATTAACTTTCTTCCCTTTCCCGCCCTCGACGGGGGGAGAATTCTCTTTCTCGTAATCGAGAAAATCAAGGGTCGGCCGGTAAGCCCCAAGCTGGAGCAGCTTGTCCACACTATTGGCTTATATTCTCTGCTGCTACTGATGATTGTTATCACTTTCAAAGACGTTTCCCGTTTTCACGACAAATTCGCGATGTTGTGGGAAAGACTGCAGTTCTGGAGGTAACTTTTTTCGATTACTCCTTTTGTTGTCATCCCGAGCCCCGTCTGAAACGACGGGGTAAACTCCGTCGAGGAGTCCCTTTTGTTATCTCCGCAGAAGTGGAGAAATAATTTCGCGTATTTTCTTCTCAATCTTGCCTCCTTTGCAATGCTTTAAAATCCCCAGATAAGACTGTAATGATTGTTCGAAAGATTCTCTCGAAATTCTCCCTGCTTCAAGCTCAAGCTTTTTCTGTCTTACCTTACTGAATATCCTTCTTTTTGTTTTCGTCCGCAATACAGTATGGTGCGGCAAAATCACGTATCCCAGAAAGTCAATTCCTTGGCTGAGTTTACGGATAAAAACCTTATCTGGATGCAGCTCCAGTTTTAATTTTTCGTGAAGAAATTTTTGAATTGGCTCAATTTGTTTTTTCAACCAACATTCACTTTCTGACAAAATAACGAGATCATCACAATAACGCAGGTAATATTTTGCTTTTAACTCATGTTTTATAAATTGGTCTAGTTCATTCAAATAAACATTCGCGAAAAGCTGGCTGGTGACATTGCCCAACGGCAAGCCCCTGTTTTTCTCCTTTTCGAAACTCTTGATAATTTTTTCCAGCAACCATAGTAAGTCCACATCGTTTATCCTGCTTCCAAGGAGTTTCAATAAGATATTTTGGTCGATTGAATCAAAAAACTTTCTCACGTCGCACTCGAGGGCAAAGATACTTATCTTGTTGTTCCCGCCAGCTTTTTTGGCAAAAGATTTAAGTCTCTTAACTGCTGCATGCGTGCCTTTTTCTAATCTCGAAGAATAAGAATCAAAAATAAACCGTTTGTCGAAAATGGGGTACAATACTCGGTAAACCGCTTGGTGCAAAACCCTGTCGCGAACCGACGCCTTGTGGATATGCCTCAACTTTGGGTCTTGGATGAAAAAAGATTCATAGGGTTGGTGAGCGTAAATTTTTCTGTTAAGTTCTTCGTAAAGGGTAAATAAGTTATTTTCCAGGCTGAATTCGAATTCAGCCACGTCTTTTTTCTTCTTCTTGCCATAGGAAAATTTTTGCCAAGCGGTCAAAAGATTTTCTATGCTTATTATTTCAGAGAATAAATCCCCATGAATTTCTCTCCTTATAATCCCCCCCCCCAACGCTGTTAACCTGCCCATAATCACTAAAATAAGAGGTTTCTACAAATTTATCCATCTCGCCAGTTTAAAAATTCCTAAGAGAGACCGCTTCGGTATTCATGTCAAAATTGAGCAATTATGCTTAGATTCTCTGACTTTAGCCATTAAATCGGCTTTATTGAAAAGAAAAAATAAGAGAGCATCGCTCGAACGTTTACGAATAAACATTGAGGTAATAAAAAATTTAGTCCGCTTGGAAAATGAATTAAAAATAATCAAAGATAAAAAATATCTTGCGCTTTCTGCAGATCTGCTGGAAATTTCCAAAATGGTAAATGGCTGGTTAAAGTACTTGGAAAACAACTAGGGAGAGCATCGACCCTCCCTGTTGCCAGAAACTTCTTGCGAACACGCAGGTTGTCGTTGTGGTTGTCTGGATTGTACCAGTTCACGTTGACCTTGCCATTGTCGAGATTAAAGTTCACGTTCGGCACGTTGCCATCGGAATAACGAGAGTCTGCGCTTTTTGCCTGGTTTCATCTTTTTCACCGATAATCTTTTTTCAAAATTATCTGGGTTAACCGGACTTCTCCGAAATTATTTACGAAGCATCCCGCTTTTAAAACAGTAGTCTTCTCTAAAACCAAACAAGCAGTTTCTTGATCTTTAAGGCAAACCACTACTCATTACGAGCTGGTTGTATTAGCCGAAAGGAATTAAAGCAAAAAAATACCCCTGGAGCAAAAACCCCAAGGGTAAAAAGAAAAAAAGAAACAAGGGAAAGATCAAGAAACTGCTTCGCGAACACGCAGGCTGTCGTCGCGGTTGTCTGGATTGTACCAGTACACGTCGACCCAGCCATCGTCGAGATTAAAGTCCACGTCCGGCACGTCGCCATCGGAATAACGAGAGTCAGCGCAAAGAGTCAATGTGTTCCTGTCAAGGATAACTTCCTTATCCCAGTAAAGGAACCTGCCTAAGGCGAGCCTTTCGCGCAGTCCAAGCGAGTTAATTTTCCTTTCGGCGATTTGGATGGCAGAAAGATTCTTGAGATCTTCGTCCGCCTCAAGATTAGCTTTCGCTCTTACGATGTATTGCTTATTCCAACCGTCCCGGCCGAACGAAAGATCAAGTACATCCTCAAGTTTCCGATCTGTCCACTTCCAGAAAGGAGGAGGGTTTTTGCCTTTACTTAGCCAATCTTCAGCTGGAATATCTCCCGCCATACAGATCAACCAAGCAAAAACATCCTCCCCTTGGGGAACGGAAATCCCGGAGAAGTCATACTTCTGTCCGAAGATTTTCTTGTAAAAGCTCTCCCATTTGGACAGCCATTGGGAGAAATCAACGGCGAAGGCGCCGAATATCCCCCGCCGCACATCCACGACCAATCTGCCGGCATCCTCAACATACTCTTGGGCGGAATCAAAATCCAGCCCGCGAGTGATATCGTTGAGTCTCGCAATCAAGTATCCTCCGATAGTTAACTTTTGACCTTCAGTTAAGGCATTCCCTGACATGGGCATTCCTCCTGAATCTGTTATTAAGCTGCAAACATCCGCCGCAGCGGGAAATAGCCGAATTTTGGCTACTTTCCGCTGCGACGAAACTTGATCCGTAGTTTAAGGAGCTGTTTAATTTTGACAGTGAATTAAACCACTAAACTACGAATTGTCAAGCAAAAAAGTAAGGTTTATTTTACAATTTTTGCATACTTGTCAATTGGTAGGCGATTATGCCGAATGCCACGCTAACGTTTAGGGACTCTTTTTGCCCGCGCATGGGAATTTCCAGGATCACGTCCGCTTTTTTTAAGATATTTACCGACAAACCCTTTACCTCATTGCCAAGGATAAAAGCAAGAGGTTTTTTTGTTTGTAATCGAGAGTACTTTTTTATGGGAACATTGAACGCTGAATTACTGCGAGGATTTTCTATCGCCGCCACCATATATCCTTCCCCTTTTAGTTTGTCTATTAGCTTACCGATATGTCCATGCTTTTCCCATGAAACAAATTTATCCGCTCCTAAAGCAGTTTTGGTAATCTCCGCCCGGGGCGGACAGCCCGTATAACCGGTTAGATAAAGCTTAGAAATACCGGCCCCATCCGCCGTGCGGAACATGGAACCAACGTTATGCAGGCTGCGAATGTTATGCAGGATAGCAACCACGGGATAATTTTTAATTTGAAGTTTGAAATTTGAAATCAATTTATAATGAATTAATTTTTATTTAATTCAAAAACAGATTTTTTATAAATTAAGAATTAAAAATTGACTAAAAATTTCAAATTTCAAATTAAAAATTGCTAGTTCTCTTCCCACAAATCTATCGAGTAGTGGTCCCCTGTCGGGAAAAAAGGCGGAGGGTAATACAGAAGATTGTTATCGTAAACTATATTTCTATTACGGTAACCGGAGCAATGAGTCGGACCGCAAGTCCAGGCAAAACCGTAACGGCGGTTCGTGGCAATGGCACCGTTTACGGTAATAGTGTCTCTAATGTAATAAGTCGAGGAAGAGGAAGAGCTGTAATAGTCCCGACCGACCCTACCTGTCTCCGCCACCAGCGCCGCGTCAATCCGGAGAATATTGTTGCTATAAAGACCTACCGTAACATTATTCTGGGCTATCAGACCCAAAATGTCCCTGCCGTCGTGGTAAGTGTAACGGAGGTCGTGAAACAAGTAAATATTGGACATCGTTCCTCCTTGGGTGTCAGCCGCCGCGATGGTCAAATGTTTATTCTGAATCGCGCCTTCAACCCAAACATTATCTTCCACAAAAATAAGTCCGTTGGAAGGCAGATTATAAACCGTGGCCGAACTCTCCCGATTGATTTTGTAAGAGCTGGAACCGCAAGAAGTCACTTTGGAAACGTTTACCTTCCCGTCAGTCCGCAATATGAGATGGTATCCGCAATTGGGACTGTCCAGGGGCGGAAAATACAGACCCCCCTCGGAAGGTTGGGAAGCCGGCCTCATCACACCGCCAAAGTCAACTCCGATTTTATTGAAGTCTCGGTAAGGGGCCGGATATTCTTTACCCGCCAGAAACACTTGTGATTCATTGGGAAGAGCCGTCCAAACACCCGGCTTATTAGCACTGTAATCAGGATCCCAATAGGTGTCAGGGATATTGCTGGAAACCAGATTGTGCGCCTTCCCATCAAAATGAATTCCATTGTTGGAATGGATTGGTCCCCAAATCTCCGTGCCAGTGCCAAAGCGCATTATGTCATTCGCTATAATCGAATACTCGCTCCAAGATGGCTTTCTTAGCCTAGCTTTAACGACTCTTTTCACCGTTGGATGCTTTATGTCCCATCCGGTGACCTGCGCCATAATAATGGTCGAGCATTGGGTGGGAGGCGTAACCTCTATTTGGTAAACAGCGATAATTTCTCCCGCTTGATTCTTAATCTGGTTTTCGTAATAAGGAACCCCTAAAGGGTTTTCTTCCCAGTAAGTCGTCAACTGGGAGCAGGATTTTCCTTCCAAAGTATGAATGACATACCAGTAATAATAGTTGAGCCCGGCTTCAGCCGCCTGAAGAGCGTTGCTTTTTGCCGTCTGCCTCACCGCTTGGTCATAGCGGTAAGAAACGTAGCCCAAAAGGCTTGTCAGTATTAAAGCCAGAACAGCACCAAACACTACAACAAACGGGATAATGACGCCCTTGTTTGATTTTTGTTTTACGCGCATTTTAAAAGTGACTGGCAACTGAAAGTTTATTTACGCTGACTCATTGGCCGGTTCGGTTTCTATCATATCGCCTGAAGCCACCTTGTCTCCAGATTTCAGCTTAAGGATCCGCACCCCCTGAGTGTTTCTTCCTAAAACAGGGATACTGCTCATAGGAGTTCTGATAACCTGGCCGTCCGAGGAAGTAAGAATCAGGTCATCTTTTTCCCTGATTTCCGGGCTGATGAGACGCGCCATCACTAATTGGCCGGTTTTGCCGGTAACCCGCATAGTGCGAATCCCGCTACCGCCTCTTTTTTGCTTGCGATATTCGGAAAGCCGGGAAAATTTTCCGATTCCATTTTCACTGATATTGAGAAGAATTTCTTTGTTTTCTTCTTTTTGAGCGATGTTGATTCCTACGATATAGTCCTTTTCTTTTAATTTCATGCCGCGCACACCGGCCGCTGATCTGCCCATCGGCCTTGCTTCCTTATCGTCAAAGTGAATAGCCTGGCCCAAAGAAGATACCAGAACTATTTCGTCGTTGTCATTGCTTCCTTTCACCCAGCAAAGCTCATCGCCCTTTTTCAGGCGAATAGCGATCAAACCGCTTCGGCGAACAGTGTCGTAGGCGACTCTCTCCGTTTTTTTCACCACGCCCTTCTTGGTCACGAAGAAAAAGTATTTCGGCAAATTCTGAGCCGAGAGACTGATAATCGCCGATATTTTCTCTTCACTGTTTAAATTGAGGAAATTTACCAACGCTTGTCCTCGCGCCGTACGGGAAAATTCCGGCAACTCGTAAGCCTTCAATTGAAAGACCCGCCCCAGACTGGTAAAGAAAAGGATATTGGCGTGAGTATCGGTAATAAACATGTGACTCACGGTATCGTCAATTTTATGAGCCCCGCCCATCACTCCCTTACCGCCGCGATGTTGAGAACGGTAATTCTTGGGACTCATGCGTTTTATATAACCGCTATGAGTCACCACTACCATTGTGTCTTCTTGAGGAATCAAGTCTTCCGCCGAGAAATCTTTTATCCCCCTGGCCATGACTTTGGTCCTGCGAGGACTGGCATATTGTTCTTTTATCTCCAAAATTTCTTTCTTAATTTCGTCTTTTAGCAGTTTTTCGGAAGCCAAAATTGCTTCCAGTTGAGCGATTAATTTCTTTTTTTCTTCCAGCTCTTCTTCGATTTTCTTTCTTTCCAAACCTGCCAATGTCTGCAATTTCATTTCCAAAATAGCGGTGGATTGCAAGTCCGAGAATTTAAATTTTTTCATTAAATTCCGGTGGGCTTCTTCTTTGGTCTTGGATCCGCGGATAGTCTTGATCACTTCATCGATAAAGTCTAGGGCCTTCTTTAATCCTTCCAAAATGTGCACGCGCTCTCGCGCTTTTTTGAGGTCGAATTCCGTGCGCCGTCGGACCACCACTTTTCGGTGTTCTAGAAAATATTCCATCACGTCCTTCAATCCCAACACTTTTGGCTGAATTCCGTCAACCAAGGCCAACATATTGACATTAAAGGCTTTCTGTAAATCGGTAAGTAAAAAAAGTTTATTCAAAACTTTGTTGGGGTGGGCATCCTTCCTTAGTTCAACGACGATACGCACTCCGTCTTTATCCGATTCATCGCGAATGTCACGAATTCCCTCTATTCTCCCGGTCTTCGCCAGATCAGCAATTTTAATGATTGTCTGAGCTTTATTGGTCTGATAAGCAATCTCCCGCACCACAATCCGATGGCCTTTTTTGGTTTCTTCAATTTCCGCTTGGGCGCGAGTGACGATCCTCCCCTTACCGGTGGCATAGGCCTGCAAAATGTCCTGCCGATTAAAGATGGTACCTCCCGTCGGGAAATCCGGACCTTTAACGTATTCTATTAATTCTTCCACACTGGCGTCGGGATTCTCAAGGAGATGAATCAGGGCATCCGCCACTTCTCCCAAATTGTGCGGAGGAATATTGGTAGCCATTCCCACCGCGATCCCCATCGTTCCGTTAAGCAGTAATTGCGGTAATTTAGACGGCATAACCTTTGGCTCTTTTCTTGAAGCGTCATAGTTATCAACGAAATCAACCGTATCTTTTTCGATATCCGCGATCATCTCTTCGGCAATTCGAGTCATGCGACATTCCGTATATCGCATAGCCGCGGCATTATCGCCATCCATGGAACCGAAGTTCCCTTGTCCGTCAACGAGAGGATAGCGAAATGAAAAGTCTTGAGCCATGCGAACCATCGTGTCATAAACAGCCGTATCGCCGTGAGGATGATATTTTCCTAACACGTCTCCAACCACCAGAGCGGACTTGCGGTACTTCACGTTGTGTCTCAACCCTAATTGGTTCATGGCGTAAAGGATTCTTCTATGAACCGGCTTTAGTCCATCTCGGACGTCCGGTAAGGCCCGCGACACAATAACACTCATCGCATAGTCAAGGTAAGACTCTTCCATCTCGTTAACCAACTCCCGATTTTTGATAGTTTCCTTACTGTTGTCCATTTTTACATATTTCAAATTTCACGTTTCATATCTCATACATATTTCATTTATCAGGTTTCAAAGTTTTAATGGAATTTGAAACATGGAAATTACATGAAATATGATACGTGACAGCTGAAATATCAGCTTAATAAAAATTAAAGAATACTATAGCACTTACAATAAGCGTAATAGCCTAGACTGACGACTAATAAAAATCCCACTGGGAGTACCACTTTTTGAAAGGGGAAGTAAACTTTTCCATTATTTCTTTTCTTGAGAAAAGAGTTAAGAAAAGCTCCCAGCCAAAAAACAATTGTTCCTACTCCGATGCCTAAAGCTATTTTATCTATTCCCCAGAGAATATTACCGACAACACCGATATACTTAAATTTATAGAGAGGTATCAAAATTGATAAATACACCAATAAAAAAGCCAGAACACCCGTCAGCCCGCTCAGCTTATCCTTTTTTTTCAAATAATTCCAACCCCAGGCCGTCAGAGACAAGGCCAGCCCACCTATCCAGATGGCGGAGATGAAATCATCTATACCCAGCCACCTTGAAATGCTTAATCCGCTTGCCACCGCCACCGTGCATACCGGACAAACAGCTTGCGCTACCGGTAAATTAACGAATGTCAGAGTCAAAAAAATCAAAAAAATAAGCAATGGGGTTTTTGCTTTCATAAAAGTACCGCTCCTGAAAAAATTTTAAGTATATTTTTTATGTTGTCCCGCTTAATAAAGTTATTATATGACTAGAAAATAGAGCTGTAAAAAAATGTGCTGTTGCAGAGTTAGGGTTACCTTTTGAGGCTGGGTTAGCTGGTAAATATTTGAAAGGGACAAAAGCATGGTCCTGGCTATCCTTTCTCTCGGCGTCATTCGGTTCATGCCGTATCCA
>Ga0172371_10003654_pt1 | contig 23704 bp, 16 predicted proteins | sample Lak12m_FD_114543 | JGI IMG/M metagenome (GOLD analysis project Ga0172371, IMG submission 114543) | Freshwater microbial communities from Kabuno Bay, South-Kivu, Congo - kab_022012_12m | ecosystem: Environmental > Aquatic > Freshwater > Lake | place: Democratic Republic of the Congo: South-Kivu...
AGATAAAGAAAATCGTATCTTGGCCGGGAAACCGGCTTGGCTTTTTCAAAATCTTGGCCGGAAGCGGCGCAAATTTCAATCGCCCTAATCAGCCGGCGGGGATTATTTTGATCAATTCTCTCAAAAGCCGCCGGATCAATCTTACGCAAAATGTTTTGCAGTTCCCGCAAAGACAGCCTGTTCAACTTCTCCCTAAGCTTTTCGTCTTGTTCTAACTTTGGAAACTGCCAACCCTCGGTTACCGCATAAACATAAAAAGGGCTGCCCCCGACCACGACGGGCAATTTGTTTCTTTTTAAAATATCTTTCATGGCGGAAAAAGCTTTTTTCTGGAAATTCGCCACGGTGATTTCCTTGGCGGGTTCGAGAATATCAATAAGATGATAGGGAATCTTCGTAGGAACAGGGCGTCGTCCTGTTCCTACGATATATTCTTCCTTGTCTTTTCCCGTACAAATATCCAAATATTTGTAAACTTGCCGGGAATCGGCGGAGACGATTTCGCCGTTAAATTTACGGGCCAGCATAACGCCTAGCTTGGTTTTGCCGGCGGCGGTAGGACCAACGACTACTACAGCTTTAGGTAATAATTTTAACATTGCTGGGGTTTGGTTAATAATCTTTTAACCACAGTTATGCTAATCTAGCTTTGGTAATTATTAATAAACCTTTAAGTTTTTACTTGTTGTTTTTACCTCTATTATTTCTTTTCCAACGTATTTCACCAGCACTTCGGGTACCTTAACACTCCCGTCTGCTTGCTGGTAATTCTCTAAAATTGCGATAAAAGTTCTCGGAGTCGCGAGAGCCGTATTATTAAGCATATAGACGTACTTTTTCTCACTTTTTTTATTCACATATTTCACGTTAAGGCGCCGTGCCTGCCAGTCCAGAAAATTACTGGCTGAACCGGTCTCTCCCCAACGATCCAGTCCAGGTAGCCACGCCTCGAGATCAAACATTTTATATTTCCCCACGCCCATGTCACCGGTGCATATCTGTAATTTACGATAGGGAAGTCCTAAATCTTTGTGTAATTCTTCAGAAATTCCCAGCATTTCCTCTTGCAATCTGTTGGTTTCTTCTTTTTTGGCTCCAGTAATAATAACTTGCTCCACTTTCATAAACTCATGCACGCGGTACATTCCTTTGGTGTCTTTGCCGTAACTGCCTATTTCACTGCGATAGCAAGGACTGAATCCGCAAATTCTAAGAGGCAATCTGCTTTCATCCAATATTTCGTTGGCATAGTAGGCCAGCAGTGACGGCTCGGCCGTTCCCACTAAAAACTTTTTTTCTTTACTGGTCTCTCCGCTTACTTCTTTGTCTCGAGTAGCAATTTGATAAATTTCGTCCACTTCCGAATTATACTCCAGCCCCTTAAAATAGCCGCTGCCGAAAAGTACGAATTCCTTCACGAGCGTCGGCGGAATCATCGGCGCATAACCTTTCTTGATCATTTTAGAGAGGGCGTGCATCATCAATCCCATCACCAACATTACTCCTTCATTTTTGAGGTAATATCCTCTATAACCGCCAACTTTAACGCCTCTTTCCAGATCTAAGATGTCCAAACTTTTGCCCAGCTCAATGTGCGTTTTGGGTTTAAAATCGAATTGAGGAATTTTTCCTTTTCGGTAAACCTCCTTGTTGTCTTTATCGCTTTTCCCCACCGGAGTATCTTCGGAAGGAATAGTCGGAATCTTTGCCATTAAAGCGCCATATTCCCCTTCGACCATCTTATAGTCAGGTTCTATCTTGGCAATTTGATTTTTTATTAACTTTCCCTTTTCGATAATACTTTCCTTATCCATTGTCGGTTCAAGTCTAAGATTTGAACCTTTTTTTCTAGAATTTTCTTCTGGTTCAGGCTTTAAGCCTGAACCAACACCAAACATGATATCGTTCAATTTTTTCTTTTCCGTCCGCAGATCCTCAATTTTTTTGATCATTTCCCGTCTTTTCTTGTCCAGCATTAAAAGCCGGTCTAAATCCAAATCGATATTTTTGTCTCTAATCGCTTTTTTTAATTTACCAAAATTTTCTCTGATGTATTTAATGTCGAGCATGGTAAAAATTAAGACTTAGGAATTAGAAAGAGGAAGGTAGAAATTATTCGGGGTTGAAACACCGCAAAATACAGCTATAATAGATTGATTACCACATATATACCCTTCGGCCAAATATTATCTTTTCCAACAAACTATGTTGTTTCGTTTTACAAACAGTCACGTCCGTGACTGTTTGTAAAACCACTACGAAAAATGGCAAAAAGAAAAAATGCATTATTATAAAAAAGCTGAACCCGTTACCTTTTTATTTAATTAATTATTTTCTATGGAGAGTGCCGGTCTTCGCTTTGATGCTCGCGGTTTAGAAAAATTTTCTCTAGTCGAGTGGCCGGGGAAAATAACAGCTATTATTTTCGCTGGCGGATGTAATTTTCGCTGCCCATTTTGCCACAATCCTGAATTAGTTACCAATCTAGAAAAAACCCCTGTCTATCCCTGGACGGAGATTGAAAAATTCCTCGATAGAAAAAAGGGGTGGGTTGACGCTATAATGATTACGGGGGGCGAACCGACGATCCAAACCGGTTTGCCAAAAGTTTTAGAGATAATAAAAGGCGCAGGATATCTATCCGGTATCGCAACTAATGGCAGCAATCCGGAAATGCTGGAAAAGATAGTCAAAGCAAAACTAACCGACAGAATATGCATGGATATAAAAAGTAGTCCGAACAAATACGAAAAAGTTTGCGGAATTGCTGAAAGAGCAAATCCTGCGGTCACTCATCTATCCGAACCGCTCAAACAAAGTCCGGAAAAAGACGTGCTGGGAAAGATTAGAAAGAGCATAAAAATCATTATCAACTCGAACGTTGAATACGAGTTCAAACTTACTATCGTACCTGAAATAGTGGAAAAGGAAGACATTCCTGAAATTGGCAAGCTAGTAAAGGGCGCTAAAAAAATTTCTCTCCAACAATTCCGGCCTCTCAAAACCCTTGACAAAAGCTATCAAAATAAAGTACCGTACTGTAAGGACGAGATTGAGATTATGGCGAGAGAATTGGAGAGATATGTTAAGAAAGTAAATTCAGATTTTATAGAATAATTTAAAACTCGAAGAACAATTAGAATTTATGGCAAACAAGGATTACTACAAAATACTAGGTGTTTCAAAAAACGCTTCACAAACTGAAATCAAAAAAGCTTACCACAAATTAGCTCATAAATACCACCCCGATAAGTCAGGTGGGGATACCGATAAATTCAAAGAAATAACCGAAGCCTACTCGGTTTTGTCAGACCCAAGGAAAAGAGCCGCGTATGATCAGTTTGGGGTCGGTGCCAATGGAGCCGGAACGGGCGGATTTCCGGGCGGAGGCTTTTCCGGCTTTTCTGCCACGGGCGGGCCAGCTCATGGCTGGGGAGGAGATTTTAGTCGGGGGTTCGACTTTTCTGACATCTTTTCGGATTTTTTTGAAGGATTCTCCTCTTTTTCCTCCGATGGCGAACCGACTCCCGGCTGGGGCAGCAGAACAAAAAGAGAAGAGGGTGGCTTTCCCAAAGAACGTGGGACCGATGTTCAGATCGACATGGAAATCAGTTTTATTGAGATGGCACGAGGGGTAGAAAAAACAATCTCCCTCTATAAGCTGCAGCGTTGCTCAAAGTGTAAGGGCAAGGGAGCGGAGAAAGAAGAAGATTTAGAAAAATGCTCAGTTTGTCATGGAACCGGCCGTATAGAAAGAAAAATTAGCATCGGATTCGGATCAATTTCCCAAATTGTCACTTGCCGCTCTTGTCGCGGAAGAGGATTTCAAGTTAAGAAAAAATGTTCCTCTTGCCACAGTACAGGAGTAACAAAAGAAAAGGTAGAAATAAAAATTATCGTCCCGCCCGGCGTGGAGACCGGCAACATTCTCAGGATTCAAGGCCAAGGAGAAGAGTCGCGTGATGGAATAAGCGGAGACTTGTTTGTAAGAATAAGAGTTTCCGACCACCCCTACTTCAAAAGGTTCGGTGCGGATATATCCTACGAGAAAGAAATAACTCTCACTCAGGCGCTTTTGGGAGTACGAGTGGAAGTCCCCACCTTGAACGGAAATGAAAAAATCAACATTCCGCCGCTCACACCCGATGGCACGGAGTTTAGAATGAAAGGGAAGGGAATCCAGACAGGAAAAACTGGGCCGAGAGGAGACGAGGTAATAAAAATTAGAATCAAAATGCCACGTAGAATATCCTCCCGAGCCAGAAAACTGTTAGATAATTTGAAAAGTGAGGGTTTTTAATTATCAAAATTTGACTCCCGGAAATAAATAAATTAACAAAAATAAAGTTTAACTCCACCAATCAATATGAAGCTAGTTATTGTCGAATCTCCCACTAAAGCCAAGACTATCAGCCGATTTCTCAAAAAAGATTACTACGTCCTCTCTTCCTTCGGCCACATCCGAGATTTGCCGCAAGATAAATTGGGCGTTGATGTCAACAATGATTTCCAACCGGAGTATATCATTCCCGATAAGGCTCAAAAAAATGTAGCGCTACTTAAAAAGGCTGGTGCAAAGGCCAACCCGATAATTCTTGCCACTGACGAAGACCGCGAGGGAGAGGCGATCGCCTACCATTTGAAGCACATTCTTTCAGAAGGAAAATCCACCACAGGCGGAAAAAATAAAAAATTTCAAAGAATCACCTTCCACGAAATTACCCCCCATGCCATCGAAGCAGCTCTTGAAAATCCGCGCGACATCGACCTTAAGCTTTTTGATGCCCAGCAAGCTCGCCGCGTGCTCGACCGTTTGGTGGGATACCAACTTTCTCCTTTTCTTTGGAAAAAAGTAAGAAAAGGCTTATCCGCGGGAAGAGTCCAATCAGTGGCCGTTCGCCTAATTGTTGAGAGAGAAAGAGAACGAGAGAATTTTAAACCGGAAGAGTTTTGGAAAATAAAGGTTTTGTGGAATAAATCCAACAGTAATACGAAAAATGATACACCGGAAATTAAAATTATAAAGAGCGAAGAAAAAACGTCAACAGACAGTTTCGAATTACGAAAAAACGGCGGTTACATCGCCATTCTCACTAAAATTAATGGTAAAAAAATCGGCAAACTGGACATCAAAAAAGAAACCGATACTAAAGAAATTTTAAACAAACTGGCTAGAAACAAAATGATGGTTGCCAAGATTGAAAGAAAGAAATCTCTTCGCACTCCGCCGCCGCCATTGCGAACCAGCACTTTACAGCAAGAAGCCGGACGACGATTAGGTTTTCCGGCTAAAAGAACTATGAGAGTAGCTCAACAACTTTACGAAGGAATAAAACTAAATGGACGCCGGGTTGGTCTTATTACCTATATGCGCACCGATTCGCTTAGCATGTCGACGGCGGCACTCTCTGGAATTCAAAAATATGTCCGCCAGAAATTCGGCGAGAAATATGCCCTGACTAATTTTCGATTTTACACCAAGAAAGCCAAAGGCGCTCAAGAAGCCCACGAAGCTATCCGGCCAACCTATGTCGAGCACAGTCCGGAAGAAATAAAAAACCATCTAACCCCTGAACAGTACAGGCTCTACAAAATTATTTGGGAGCGAACAGTCGCTTGTCAAATGGCACAAGCGGAGCTGGATGTGGTTACGGTAAATTTTGAATCTTGTGGGGGTGGAACGGCGCTTCGTTCGAAGAGCAAGACTCGTCTCGCACCCGGCGCGGTGCCCTCGACGTGTTCCTACGAACTACAATCTCAAGGCGTTTCCGTAACTTTTGATGGATTTTTCAAGGTTCTCGGACAAGGCCCTATCCGTGAAGAAACCTTGCCCGAACTTGGGGAAAAGGAAGAAGTCAACAAACAAAAAATTTCCGGTGAACAAAATTCCACTCAGCCGCCCGCCCGCTACACTGAAGCTACTCTCATAAAGACTTTAGAAGAAAACGGCATTGGCCGACCTTCCACTTACGCTCCGACAATTAGTACCGTTCAAGAAAGAGGGTATGTAGCCAAAGATGAAAGAGGAGGGCTTTATCCTGAAGAAATTGGCTGTATCGTGAACGACCTGCTGGTGGAACATTTCCCCAATATTGTCGCGGTGCCGTTCACCGCCCAAGTGGAAAAAGATCTGGACCACATCGCGAACGGCAAGAAAAAATGGATACCAATTATTCGAGAATTTTACGCACCTTTCAAAAAAAATCTGGACAAGAAAACCAAAGAAGTAGAAAAATTTCAGAAATTCACTGACAAAAAATGTCCCGAGTGCGGCAAGCCGCTACTCGAAAAATTTGGACGTTTTGGCAAATTTTATGCTTGTTCGGGTTATCCCGCTTGCAAACATACCGAAGCGAATGAAGAAGAAAAAAAACTCCAAAAAGAAGCCGCGAAAATTAAATGTCCTGAGTGCGGATCGCCACTGGTAGTACGTAACGGCAGATTTGGCAAATTCATGGGCTGCGGCAATTATCCCAACTGCCGCTACATTAAAAAATTTGAGAAAAAATCCGGGATAAAATGCCCCGAGTGCAAGAAAGGGGAACTAGTGGAGAAACGCGGCAAACGCGGCCCTTTCTATGCTTGCAACCGCTACCCATCTTGTAAATACATCGCCAAAGGCGACGTACTGAAAAAAATCAAAGCTAATTTACAACACACAACTCTACAACAAAAAACTGAGTAAAAAAATAAACTCTTGTTGTTATTAGTTATTTTTGTTGTGTTTTTCTATGATTTTCCGGTATAGCTCCTCGAATTTTTCCAGGGTTTTATCAAAATCGTGTTCTTTTATTATCTTCAGGCTATTCTTACTCATTTTTTTCATTTTATCCTTATTTTTCAAAATTTTTAACATTTTTTCCGCTAAATCTTTCGCGTTTTTTTCAAAAAGATACCCATTGACACCATCTTTTACTAGTTCCGGAATAGCCACGGCATTAAGACCTAACACCGGTAGACCGAAAGCCATAGCCTCCATAACCGCGATTCCTTGGAGCTCGGCTTCTCCGGAAGCAATGTAGATTTGAGCGGCACTTAACATTTCAGCCAATTCGTCATTAGACAGTTTTCCGGTAAATAATACGTACTCGGAAATTCCAAGATTGTTAGCCAAATTTTTGTAGCTTTCTTCTTTTTTACCAACGCCCACGATTACCACTTGGACCTTTTTCTTTCTCAAAACAATCGCAGCAGCTTTAATTATCAGATCAATGTTTTTATCAACATCTATCCTTCCTACGAATAAAAAAATTGGCAGTTTATCATTGATTTTATATTCTTGGAGAAAATTTTTATTTAGAGAGGTTTTTTTAAAATTTTTCAAGTCGATTCCGTTTGAAACAACAATAACCTCTCGGTTCAAACCAATTTTATCAAGCAATCTAGCGGCTGCTTCTGTCGGCGTCGTGACGAAATCGAGAACCCTATAAACTCTTTTGAAGTCCATCCACATGATTCTGCTTGCTTCCCATTTTCCAAACGGCATCCATTGAATAAGGTTTTCCGGCATAAAATGATTTGTCCCCCCAATCGGCGTATTTGTTTTTCTTGAAATATCAAGCAAAATTCTTCCTAGTAATAGATGGTTCTGAATGTGAATAATGTTCGGCCTGAAGGTCTTTACGGCCTTAGCTATTTTCTGATAAAGATTGATGTTGTATATGAATCTGAACCTGGGGTGAATCGGTTTAACCAAAAAAGATTTTAGTCTAAAAACTCTAAGGTTGGAGCCATCACTACTAAAATTGTCCTTGAACTCCGAATTGGGTCCGATAGCCAGAACCTGATGTCCCCTAGCCGCCAATCCTTTCGCTAGACGCTCTGTAAATACGGCGGCTCCATCATAATGACTCTTTATCGGGTAAGTTTCACTGGCAATTAATACCTTCAGTTTTTTTGACATAATACTGGCTTAAATTTTAAAGCGTTCTCTGAGCCTCTTAACCAAATAAAAAAGTAGGAATGCGGCAACCAAACCAAGAAGGGCTAGCGCAACATAATTTAAGAAGCCACTTATCTGCCGATACGCTTGGCCATAATAATATCCGACTAGCACAAAAGCTAAAGATTTTGGCAAAGATGACAAAACATTATAAAAGACAAACTTTCCAACCGACATTCTGGAAGCGCCTGCGGCAATTAAAACCATTGAACCCACTCCGTGAGTTAGCTTACCAACAACCAATGTCTTCCCGCTGTGTTTTTCAAAATGCCTTTCCAGTTTCTCGACTCTTTCGTCAGTAGCTCCCAATAAACCCGCCCACCTCATTAAAAAAGTGCTTCTTCCCCAACGACCTAAAATATAGTACAGTAAGTCGCCAACAAGATCACCTAGTATGGAAATCGAGAAGACAATGTATGGGTTGAGGAGGTTATGCGCGCTCAAAAAACCTCCGATCACCGTAACAATCGGGCCTTCAAAAATTGCGATCGGCAGCATCACCGCGTACTTATATTGAACTAACCATGTGAGAATGTCCGACAGCGAAACGAACATAGACAATTTTTAGTTGTTATATTCCTATTCTACCTCAATCTCTTTGCTTTGCAAGGCTTAGCTGTCATGGAATTAACGAGAGCGTCTAGGCTTGCTTCGAGCGAAAAGAGGTGGTACAAGAAAAGTTCAGCAAAGATTTGTAATATTATCCCATGATTAATAAACCCAACCAAGTGTCTAGCAAAAAATTATTTGTTTTGTTTTCGATTGCCTTAATATTCGCGATTTCAAGCTATGTTGTTCCCAAGTTCAATCTCGCCCGTTCACAAAGCAACCAAATCGGCAATCAACCGGAGCAAACCAAAAAAGTAAAAGTCGAGAGACTAGAGAATTTTCGTTCCAGTAAAGACACAATCGAGTACCCCGGTATCGTCTCCAACTTACAGGACGTTAAATTAATTGCCAAAACCAACGGCACCGCCGCTAAAGTTAATTTTGAAGTAGGGGATAAGGTAGCAGTAGGGAAACTGCTGGCAACCGTAGAAGATATCGGAACTAACGCCAGCGCAAGCGGCGGAATTAAAAACGATCAAATAGCTCAAGCGGGCCTGGCTACCGATCAAGCTAGGGAGTCTTTGGATCTAGCCGAAGAAAGCTATGACGACCTAAAAGAGTCCTCCAAAAAAGACTTAAAGATCTTGAAAATCGCCCTTGACCAAGCCAAAGCAGGAGGAGATACCAACCAAATAAAGATCGCAAAAAATCAGCTGGAAAGCGCCAAGAAAAAAAACGACAGTCAACTGGAAGCGGCTAAAACTCAAATAAAAATTGCCAGACTGCAACTGGACACCGCTTCTCTTTCCTACAACACTCTGCGTGATAGCCATCGGGTAACGGCTCCGTTTTCCGGTACTATTACCCAAAAATCAATTTCCGAAGGAGAATCCGTGGCGGCCGGCCAAATCCTTGGCAATATCAGCCAAATAGAAAATGCTAAAATCCGCTTTTTTGTGGACAGGGAAGAACTACCTAAGATAAGCAAAGGGCAGTCGATAACCATTTTCAATAACGACAAAAAATTCATGGGGGAGATAGTCACGGTTTCTCCTAAGGCGGACAGCGCCACTAAAAGATTCTTAATCGAAGCAAAACCAACAGACGATCTTCTTTTACCGGCTGAAACAGTGGTAACGATTTCTTTTGTAATGGAGAATTTTGCCCAAGGAGAAAATTCCTACATATTGCCCCTCTCGACCATCACCATCGGGCAAAACGAAAATTACATTCTCCACGTTCAGAACGGCATTGCCAAAAAATCCGCGGTAAACGTTAAAAAAATTACCGGAGAAAAAGCCGAAATAGAAACCGAGTTGCCGAACGATTCACAGATAATAACCGAAAATGAAGGAACAATAAGCGACAATGAAAAAATTCAGATAATCCAATAACATTCTATGTCCAGTAAGCAAGAGGATAAAAAATCTTCCGATTATTTATATTTGCAAAAACTGAAATTCAACCCGGAGCTTAAAAAATCCTGGCTTAACTTTTTTGTTTCCAAATTCCGAGTGGTAATCCTTTTGATTCTTCTTGTTTCCGTCTGGGGGATATATTCTTACAACAAACTTCCTCTCGAATCAAATCCGGAAGTCAAGATACCGGTAGCCATCGTTACCACCGTTTTTCCTGGCGCGTCTCCCGAAGACGTCGAAGAACTAATAACCAAAAGGATTGAAACGGGAATTTCCGGCGTGGAAGGAATTGACAAAATAACCTCCAGTTCGTCCAATTCTTTTTCCGCCGTTTCGGTGGAGTTTAACGCAGGAGAAAGCCTTGAAAATTCCATCCGAAATTTGAAAGACAAAGTCGACTCGATAAAAAACGAACTGCCCGAGGACGCGAAAGAGCCGCAAGTTCAAGAGATTTCTTTTGACGACACGCCCATTCTTTCCCTGTCTCTCGTAGGCCCCTACGATGGTTTTACGATGAGAAAATACGCGGACGATATTCAAAGCGAATTAGAAAAAATTCCGGGGGCCCGCCAAGTAAACGTTTCCGGCGGAGATGAAAAAGAATTTAGCGTTGCCTATGATCCGGGAAAACTGATCTTTTACGAAATCTCGCCCGATCAAGCCAACAACGCGATATCCGCTACCAATATTGCCATACCGTCAGGAAATTTCGAAGGAGATAAATTTAACTATTCCGTCCGTTCAGACGCCAGGTTTTTTGACGCTAAAAAGCTCGGAAATGTTCCGATCATCCACACGGAGGAGGGAGCCATTGTCTACCTTCGTGACATCGCCGATGTTTCCGAAAAAGCTATCAAAAAAACAACTTATTCCCGTCTTTCGAGTTCCGGTCGACCGCCTCAAAACTCCGTGAATATTGATATTGTCAAGAAAACGGGAGGATCGATTGTCAAAACCAGCGATGAAGCGAAAAAGACAGTTGAAAAAATGATTGCCACTTTCCCAAAGGGGATATCCTATGAAATTACATCTGACTTTTCTAAAATAATTCGAGAAGATTTTAATCAGCTCAGTCACGACTTTTTACTCACTCTGGCTTTAGTTTCGGTAATATTGCTTTTGATGGTCGGTCTAAAAGAAGCTTTCGTAGCAGGTTTAGCCATACCGCTAGTTTTCTTTGTGACTTTCGGTTTAATGCTTTTTACCGGCATAACTCTCAACTTCCTCTCCATTTTCTCCTTATTGCTCTCTTTAGGACTTTTAGTTGATGACGCGATCGTGGTAGTTTCAGCGACTAAACAATATTTGCGGACCGGAAAATTCACTCCCGAAGAAGCGGTGCTCTTAGTGTTAAACGACTTTAAATGGGTCCTCACCACTACCACCCTCACTACGATTTGGGCGTTTCTGCCGTTACTCTTATCAACAGGAATCATAGGAGAATTTATTAAATCAATCCCGATTGTTGTGTCAGTGACTTTGGCGGCTTCACTTATGGTCGCGCTTATGATCAATCATCCCCTTGCCGCCGTGTTGGAAAGAGTTAGATTGAAAAGGACTTTCTTCTTCCAGTTAGTTGTTTTGGCGTTGGCTGGTATCGGATTACTAATTTATCAAAAAACCATCCTAAACTTTATATTCGCCGGTTTTGGAATTATTGTCTTATCAATAATATTCAAATGGTATCTGAAACGGGGAAGGAAATTGATGATCGCCAATGAAAAAATGGTAAAAGAGGAGTGGGAAAGTTCCGAACTTATAAAAAAGAAATTGCTGAGTTATAAAGAGAAGGAAACCGGCAGTATTTCAGACCGTCTGCTTCACGGAGTTATCCATTTGGACCGGATTCTCCCCACTTACGAAAAACACCTTAAAGCCATTTTGGCAAATAAAAAAAGGCGCTATGCGGTCCTGGGATCGGCCCTTATACTTTTTGTTGCTGCTTCCCTCCTTCCGATCACGGGAATCGTGCCGACAGAGTTTTTTCCGGCTTCCGACGAAGAAACCCTGTTTATAAATATCGAGGCGCCGACCGGCTTAAACCTGGATGAAACAAACAGAATTACCGAAGAAGTCGAAAATCGCCTTCTTAAATATTCCGAGATCTCTAATTTTTCAACCGTAGTAGGCAAACCCGGAATTTCTTTCCAGAGCGTCGGACCCAACATTCAAAATCCCTCCAACATGGGAGGTATTGTGGCTACCTTGGTCGATAAAAAAAACAGGGGAATCACCTCTTACAATCTGGCGGAAAACATTCGAAAAGATTTAGCCGATATTAAAAATGCTAAAATTTCCGTCGAGTCGGCACGGGGAGGTCCACCGTCTGGAGCCGCTTTCGAGGCAAGAATCACAGGAGACGATCTGCAAATTCTCGACAAGATCGCTCATGACCTTGAGCCTATGCTATCCGAGATATCCGGAGTAGCCGATGTCAGCATCTCACTAAAGAACGCTCCTGCGGAATATACTTTTTCTCTTGATCCGGCTAGAATGGAGCTTTACGGAACAAACGCCGCCGCGGTGAGTTCCGCCCTCCGAATAGCGATTTCCGGTATGGAGGTGGGTACTGTATTTCTGGAAAATAAAGAAATAAATATTATGGCCACTTTTTCCGAGGATAAAATAAAAAGTCTTGAAGAATTACAGAACATCCAAATCCTTAATCTGCAAAAACAGCCGGTATTTCTTAAGGACCTCGCGAAGGTTGAGCTAAATCCTTCAGTAGAATCAATAACTCGAATTGACCAGAAGAGAACAGTGTTGCTCTCTTCAGGAGTCCAAGGAAAGACCCGCCCCAATGAAGTGCTGGCGGAATTCCAAAAAAAGACAGCCGGCTACCAAATGCCTAATGGCTATGAAATAGTTTATGGCGGAGAAAACGAACAGAACACTGAGTCGGTATATTCCATTTTGCAAGCGATGGTTATTGCCGCCGTGTTAATCGTGTCTACCCTAATTATTCAATTTAATTCTTTCAAAAAAGCTCTCATTGTCTTGGCAACTTTTCCACTGGCTCTAATCGGAGTCTTTTTTGGCTTGGGAATATTTGGAATCGCTCTGAGTTTCCCCGGACTCATTGGAATTTTAGCGCTTTTCGGCATCGTCGTGAAAAATGCCATTATCCTAATCGATAAAATCAATCTTAACCTCCAAAGCAAAATTCCTTTCAAAGAAGCGATTGTCGATGCCGGTAAATCAAGATTTGAGGCTATCTTCATTACGTCAATTTGCACTATCTTCGGAATTATTCCAGTAACCCTTTCTAATGAACTTTGGAAAGCGCTCGGAGGAGCTATAATCTTCGGACTATCTCTATCTTCGTTTTTAACTTTAGTAATCGTGCCGGTTTTATTCGCGACCCTTATTTCAGAAGATGAAAGATTCTAAGAGCCTGTTCAAAATCTTCTTTTATCGATTTAGATTCAAAAATTTTGTTTCCTCAGAGAATTTATTGGTTAAAATCTCGGCATAAACTTGCTCCACGTCTTTTTCGCGCAGATCGCGGCCGCCTAAACCAAAAACGTAACTTTGAATTCTCGCGTTAGGTAAGAGCGCGGCGTACCGTGCTCTTATAACATCCGAATACAACGCCGGCGTGCTGCCAAAGTTTAACGCCCGGTCAAGCACCGCGATATTGGAAATGTTTTTTATCGCTTCGCTTAATTCTTCATAAGGAAACGGTCGGAACAATCTTATCTTGACGACTCCCACTTTATGTCCCTTTAAGCAGAGCTTTCGGGCTACCTCCTTAGCGGTTCCCGCCGCTGAACTCATAGTGATTATGACTCCTTCAGTGTCTTTTCCTATTTGGAAAAGTTCTATTTCCGGATAACTGCGTCCGGAAACATTTTCTAATTCGCCGGATATTTCTTTATATGCTTTTTTCGCGTTTTTCATCCCTTCGAATTGAGCGATTTTAGTTTCAAAGAAATGGTCAGGAAGCATTAACGCTCCGTAAGTAAGACTGTTTTTTTTACCGAGAAGCGAATTGGGGTTATTATATTCACCAACAAATTTTTTAACTTGCTCGTCTGAAAGAGTTTCAACTCCTTCCATAAGATGAGAAGTGAAGAATCCGTCTTGATTGATCATAACAGGCAGCATTACTTTTAAATACTCTGCCAATCTTACAGCCATGATGGTTTGGTCGTAAACCTCCTGAGCTGACTCACAGTAGATTTGCAGCCAGCCGCAATCGCGCACTCCCATACAGTCAGAATGGTCACAGTGAATGTTTATAGGTGAAGACAAAGCCCGATTGGCTATATGCATCACAATTGGCAACCTCATTCCCGCTGCCACTCCCAACATCTCATACATAAGAGCCAGTCCAGCCGAAGAACTGGCCGTCATAGCTCGCGACCCTGCGGCTGCGGCCCCGATGGCGGCACTCATAACCGAGTGTTCCGATTCAACCGTTATCACCTCGCTTTTTACCTTTCCCGAAGCGGCATAAGCCGCGAACCTTTCAATTATCGGGGTTTGTGGGGTAATCGGATAAACCGGCACCACGCCTGGTTCAATTTGTCTCATAGCCTCAGCCGCGGCTTCGGCACCGGTTAGAGCGACAATGTTGTCTGAAATGCTCGATAAGGAAGACATAATTATATGATCATTTCGAATTGAAAAAATTTCAAATTATTTTTATCGCTTGTGCCGGACATTCTATCGCGCATACCGTGCAGCCCTTGCAATAGTCAGGGTTAACTTCCACGTTTTTGCCGTCCGATTCGATTTCAATACAGCCTTCGGGACAAAAAATTACGCATTGATGGCACTTGATACATTTTTTCTGATCAATTTCGGCATGCCGCGCCGACCACTTACCGGTTTTGTTTTCCAGACTATTGCCGCCATTAGCGATAATACCTCCGATAAGAGCGGTGGGGTTATCTATTTTCATAGTTTACAATAATGCGCTCTTTAATTTAGTTGCGATTAGTACTAAAACAACGATTGAGAAAATGGTCCCTACTGTCACAAACACTTTCCTTCCTTTACTCCCGGCTCTCAGCATGTACAAAAAATCTCTTTCGGGCGGCTTGCGCAAAAATGTCAATCCAGCATAAATTACTAATATCCAGTTTAGCAAAAACAAGATCGAACTCTCCGAATAGTAAAAAAGATAGCTTACAGATATGCTTGCTAAGCCGCTAATAACTAGCACGACTGAAGCCCTCTCTTTTTTCAGGTGAAAAAAATAATATATTCCGAAGCAAAACACGATTAAATTTAGAATCAAATAAAAAAATATTTTCTGTCCGAGAATAGGATATTTTTCAAGATATGAGAAAAAGGGCAAAAATTCAAATTTTTGTCCTCTGAGAAATACTTGAGAAAAAAACCTCGAAAGAACAAAAAGAAGTATCAAAAAAAGATATTTGGTGTCCCCTCGAAAAAACAAGGACAAAAAAGATCCTTCGTTTTTACTCATTCCCAGTCTTCTTTCTTCTTTTTCCCGAAGATAAACCGCGATTTTTGAAGCTAGGTCAAAAACTAGCAGCACAAAAGTTCCCACCGCCCACATAAGCCAACCGATGTAAAAATCCAAGAGGGAAGAAACAAAAAATAAACCAAGAGCCAGAATGAAACTGTAAATCTTGACAGTACTTTCCGTTCTCTTCGAAACCCACCACAGTGCCAAAGCCACCACTCCGCAAGAAGCGGCGACAAGCGTCGGGGTGCGTGCGAAATTGACACTCAAAACGCTAAGATCTCGAAGGTAAACGGCAGCAGCAACAGAAAAAAACAAAACTGCGCTAACCGATACTAAAAAATATTGAGTAATTCTTTTCCATTCAAACAGGGAAACCGACTGCACCGCCAGAAAATAAATTGATATCAAAGCCATATATTCGCTCAATCCGGCAGTGTAGCTGCCGGGATATCCTTCCCAAGCAACTAGGTAATCTTTGGAATACAAAAAAATAAGTCCGAGCAGGATTATCCAGATTCCCAGAATCCAATTCAATTTCGTTCTGCGCCATTCAAACTCCCTTTTTCTTAAAAAATTCAGAAACGTAAAAACCGAAAGAGCACCGGCCAAAATAAAAATGAATACTTCTCGGTAAAACTCCGTGGGGCGATTTCCGCCTGGCAAAATTATCCACGGAAACAATGTTACTCCCAATAGAAGAAGTAAACGTGTAAACCAACCCATGGCATCTTTTGTTTTTTTTGGATCGTATTGGTTGGCAAGATTTATATTTGTTTCCATATCTCCATTTATAATCTATTTTCTTGGTTTAGGCAACATTTTTTTTCGGTCTTCCAATAAGAATAAATCAATGATAGATTAGAGGCACGACTTCGAGAAAACTAAATTTAATGATCCATGCCTAAAATCAAAAAAGCAGTTATCGCGGTGGCTGGAAGCGGTACCCGATTGCTGCCCGCCACCAAAACGATGCCTAAAGAAATGCTGCCGATCGTCGACAAGCCCGTGATTCAACTCGTGGTTGAAGAATTGGTTGAGGCGGGTATCCAAGACATAATCATGGTCACTAAATGGGATAAAAAACCGCTGGAAGATCATTTCGACCGAAGCTGGGCCCTGGAAGAAGAATTGGAGAGGTCCGGTAAAGTAAAGCGGCTGGAAGAAATTAAAAGAGTGTCTGAAATGGCCAATTTTATTTATGTTCGCCAAAAGGGTCCCTATGGAAACGGGACTCCGGTCTTGTCCGCTGCCAGTCTAGTCGACGACGAACCTTTCGTCTTTGTCTGGGGCGATGATCTGGTAAAATCCGAAACTTCGTTCACAAAACAAATGACAAGAGACTACGAAAAGAACGGAAAATTAATGATCGGCGTACAAAGGGTTCCCAAAGAGGTTGTCAACCGTTACGGCATAGTCAAGCTGAAAAAAGGAACAAACGAGATAGAAAATATTATAGAAAAACCTTCCGTAGAAGAAGCTCCTTCCGAACTGGCAGTTTTTGGAAGAATGATATTAAACCAAGAAATGATTGATACTCTTAGAAAAACGAATTTAGGAAAAGACAATGAATTGTGGCTGAATGACGCTATTCAAACATATATTGCCAAGGGAGGCGTTTTTCTCGCCAAAGAAGTCGAGGGCGGCGAATGGATGACTACCGGAGACGCGCTAAACTATTTAAAAGCGACTTTGGCTTATGCCTTCGACAGGGAAGATATCGGCAACGAATTAAAAACCTATATCGATGAACTTGTTTGCAAAAAATAATTCTTTTATTGAAAGTTTAATTTTAAGAAATGAAGGAACGAAAGACTTTTGAGCAGTTGAAAAATGATCGCTTAAAGAAATTGCGCGAAATCCAGAAAGCGGGAATCAATCCTTATCCTAGTCGAACAAAGCGATCACACACAACATTCGAAGCCTCCAAAGGGTTCACCGAACTGAGAAACAAAAACGTTGCTCTTGCCGGAAGAATTACCGCTCAAAGAGGCCATGGCGGTTTGATTTTTTGTGATCTGGAAGACGAAAACGGAAAATTCCAACTGGTCTTTAAGAAGGATATTTTAAAAGGAAAAAAGTTTGATTTTTTCACAAATTTTTTTGAAAAGGGCGATTTTATAAGCGTATCCGGAAAATTATTCCTGACTCGCGCCGGAGAAAAAACACTGGAAGTTAAAAATTTCACATTGCTCTCCAAGACCATTTCTCCCTTACCGGAAAAATGGTTCGGGCTAAAAAACGAGGAGATTAAATCTCGTAAACGATATCTAGACTTATTGATTAATTCAGAAACCAAAGAGCGTTTCCGAAAAAGAAGTTTATTCATCAAGTATTTGCGGGATTTTTTGACGGAAAAAGGTTTCATGGAGGTGGAAACTCCTATTCTCCAGGAAGTGGCCGGCGGAGCGATCGCCAAACCATTTAAAACCCGTCATAACGCTTTGGGTCAAAATTATTATCTCAGAATCGCTCCCGAACTTTATTTGAAACGCCTGCTGGTAGGCGGCTACGAAAAAGTTTTTGAATTTTCCCGTAACTTTCGTAATGAAGGAATAAGCCCCCAACACAATCCGGATTTCACAATGTTAGAATTTTATTGGGCCTATGCCGACTATGAAAAACTAATGAAATTTACCGAAGAAATGGTTAAAAAAGCAGTTAATGAACTTAACGGTTCTCTTCAAATCAAATATCAAAACGAGTTGTATAATTTTAAAACACCTTTTCCGAAGATTGAGTTTAGCAAATTATTCAAAAAAGAAACAAATCTAGACATTGACAAAGTTCAGAGAGAGGAATTGCTTAACATAGTCAAGAAAAAAAAGATAAAAATCGGAGCAAAAAAATCCATGCTTTCCGATGCCAAAATAATAGACGGGATCTATAAAAAAATCATTCGGCCAAAACTGAAAGGCCCTCTATTTTTAATAGATTACCCGAAAGAAATGATTCCTTTAGCCAAAGAGAAGGAGGATAATTCCAAGCGAATCGCTACCTTCCAACTAATCGTAAACGGCTGGGAAATCGTTAAAGCTTACAATGAGCTTAACGATCCCTGCGAGCAACAAAAAAGATTTTTGGAACAATCGCGGGCAAGAAAGGGAGGAGACGAAGAAGCCCACTCTTTAGATAAAGATTACATTGAGGCGCTAAGCTATGGCATGCCGCCAGCGGCGGGATGGGGAATGGGAATTGACCGATTTTTAGTGATCTTGCTGAACCAAAAAAACATTCGAGACGTGATATTGTTTCCGCTAAGAAGAAAAAGCTGGTCTCTTGACTAGATTTAAGATTTAAGAACGAACAATCCATTATCATATCGGGTTGTTTATTCGTAAATCATAATTCTTAAATCGTAATTCCGTATCTTCCATGTTTAAACCAGTCGATCCCAAAATAACCCCTGCTGATCGCGAGAAAAAAACCATAAAATTTTGGAAAAGAATCAAGGCTTTTGAGAAATCCATCGAAAACAGAAGGGAAGCTGAAACGTACAGTTTTTTCGATGGACCGCCTTTCATTACCGGAGTGCCCCATTACGGAACTTTATTATCTTCCATCGCCAAAGACGTGGTGCCGCGATATTGGACTATGAAAGGTTTTCGCGTTGATCGCCGCTGGGGTTGGGATTGCCACGGCCTGCCCGCCGAAAATCTAGTAGAAAAAATGCTCGGAGTAAAAAGCAAGAAAGAAATAGAAGAAAAAATCGGCATTGAGAAGTTCGTCAAAGAATGTTTTCGAGCGACCAACCAGATAGCGGGGGAGTGGGAATACTACATTGACCGCATCGGACGCTGGGTGGACTTCAAAAATGCCTACCGCACAATGGATTCGGACTACATGGAATCGGTCTGGTGGGCTTTTAAAGAATTATGGAATAAAGGATTAATTTACGAAGACACCCGCATCTCTCTTTATTGTCCGCGCTGCGCTACGCCGCTAGCAAACTTTGAAATTGCAATGGACAATAGTTACGAGAACATTGAAGACACTTCCGTTTTTGTCCATTTTTCTTTGGAAGAAAAAGCCAAAAATCTTTTGGGCATCCCTCGGGAAGCCGGAGCTTATTTTGTGGCTTGGACGACAACTCCATGGACTCTGTTTGCAAACACCGCCCTCGCCGTAAGTCCCGAACTGGAATATGTGATTGTTGCCAACAGATTTAAAAACAAGGCTCGATTTTTTATTTTGTCAGATACTGCTTGGAAAAAATTAAAGGAACAAAAAAAGTTAAAGGGAAGAGTGATAAAAAAATTGAAAGGTGCTGAATTATTAGGGTTGGGTTATAAAAAATTAATCGATGATAACCATAATGATTACAATGTAGAGACGAGGTATGCCTCGTCTCTACAGGACCAAAATAAAATATCCAAACCGCAGGGCTGGAAGATAATCGCCGGCAGTTTTGTAAGCGAGCAGGAAGGAAGCGGCATTGTCCATTTGGCACCCGCTTTCGGAGACGACGATTACAATACAGCCAAAGCTGAAAATTTGCCGATCATTCTCAATGTGGACGAGGAAGGCAAATTTACCAGTGGAGACTTTAAAGGAAGAAATGTTTGGGAAGCCAACGACGATATCGTTAAATTTCTCGAGAAAAAAGAGCTGCTTGTCGGAAAAGAAGAAACCGTACATAGTTATCCCTTTTGCCACCGCTGCCACACTAAACTAATTTACAAAATTCAACCGGCTTGGTTCATAAAAATCAGCAGTTTAAAAGACAAGCTTATTTCCGCCAATGAAGAAATTAATTGGCACCCAGAGCACCTAAAACACGGGAGATTTCTAAAAGGAATTGAGACGGCCCCCGATTGGAACATCTCCCGCGATCGCTATTGGGGAACGGCCATCCCCGTCTGGAAATGTGATAAATGCGCAAAAGAAGCGGTAGTAGGTTCCTATGATGAACTATATCAGCTGTCCGGCCACCGACTGGAAGATTATCACCGACCTTATGTCGATAAGATTAGTTTTAAATGCGCGGATTGCGATGGTGTTTGCCGCCGCGTTCCTCAGATTCTTGATGGTTGGATAGAATCAGGGTCCATGCCTTTTGGCGAGCGGCACTATCCCTTTAAAAATCAGGATGATTTCAACCAAAAATTCCCGGCCGATTTCGTGGCAGAATATATCGGCCAAACCCGTGCGTGGTTCTATGTAATGCATGTCATGGCTGTATCCCTTTTTGGAAAACCCGCATTCAAAAATGTAGTTACCACGGGAGTAATTGCCGGCGAAGACGGCCGTAAAATGTCCAAATCGCTGAGCAACTATCCTGATCCGGGCAAGCTTCTGGATAAATATTCTGCTGATGCTTTACGTTTCTACCTTATGAGCTCTCCGATCATGGAAGCGGATAATATTGATTTTACCGAAAATAAAGTGGCTGAAATCCAGAAAGGAATGCTTCGAGCTTGGTGGAATTCTTATTATTTCTTCGTAACTTACGCAAGATTGGATCAATGGCGGCCAACACTCGAAGCCCCGTTCCGCTTCAGCAACCCTCGCTCTTTCAAAGAAGTTTGGCAGAAACCAAAAACAATCATTGATTGTTGGATACTTTCAGAACTTCATGTTTTAATCAGGGAAATGAATAATCTGATGGATAAATATTACATCGCGAAAGCGGCTCGTCTTCTGCCGCCTTTTATCGATAAACTTTCTAACTGGTACATTCGCCGCAGCCGCAAGAGATTTTGGAAAAGTGAAAATGATTCGGATAAGAACGAAGCTTACCAAACTCTTTACGAAGTTTTGTCTAAACTTAATCGAATAGCCGCTCCGCTTTTGCCATTTCTTACTGAAGAAATTTATCAAAATATCAATATCGTAGGAACAGAGCGGCGCTCTGTTCCTACCGAAGAGCCCGGCCACGAATCGCTCAATCAGGAATCGGTCCACTTGACAAATTTTCCGGGGCCAAACGCCATGCTGATTAACGAAGAATTAAACAGTTCGATGGAACGAGTGCGCCAGATTGTGACTCTCGGCTTGTCTTGCCGCGCCAAAAAAGGAATTAAAGCACGCCAACCTTTAAGCGTCCTCTATGTAACCAAATCTGAGGCAGTAGATGAGGAACTGTGGAATCTAGTCAAAGAAGAATTGAATGTTAAGGAAATCAAGGAGTTAGCCGATCTAAAAGAACAAATCGAGAGAAAAGAGCTTGAAAAAAATTTAGTAGGGATGATTGATAAAGAAGAAGCGGTAGCCCTAGACCCCTGCATAGACAAAGATTTGGCATTGGAGGGAGAAATGCGTGAACTCGTGAGACAAATTCAAGAAGCCCGCAAGAAATCCGGATTTAACATAGAAGACAGAATCATTTTGGGATACACGGGAGGAGAGGAAATCTTCAACCGTTTTGGTTATCAAATTAGCGGAGAGGTTTTGGCGAAAAAGGTCTTTAATAAAAAACTAGCCAAAGAAGACGCGGCTTTTGAAATAAAGTTGGGCAAAGAAAAAGTTCTAATCACGATGAAAAGAGTAAAACCAATTACAAATAAAGATCTTTAACGTAAACGAGGACCTGCAACAATATGCAAGTCCTGTTATTTTTCTGTTTCCTCCTTACCGTGAATTAAAAGTTCCATTCTTCTCCTTCTCATAGCCTCTCTTTCGGGGTGAATCGTGCAGGGATGAGAACAGTTCCATTTAGGATCTTCGGCACATTTTTCCCTACTACAAAAATGTCCGGCACTTCCAAAGCATTCGGGAAATTTATTTCCTCTTTGCCATCTTCTATAAGCCTCCAGCTTCCTTTCTCTTAAGCACAGCCTGCAAGGGCCGTGACTAATGTCTTGTAAGCCCTCAACTTTCCCAAGTTCATCCGGAATCACTGACTTTACGTAATTGAGAATTCTAACAGCTTTTATTAGCTTCTTCATTACATCGATCGGAATCAAACTCTTCGTCTCCCACTCTCCTCCTAGAAACCAGAAGGTTTCGCATCCGGCGTAGGTACACTGGACAATATGTTTGCTGATGTCGCCCGCTAGAATAAGGAATTGTCCAATATATTCCAGGACATCCTTATTATAAAGAAGACCATTGCTGTTACCGTTTCCTTGCATAGACCGCTACCCCCTTTTTTTGAAGAAATATTAATATTTCTCTTATGCTTTTGCAGTTTTTTATGGTTAAGGTACTGCCAAAAAACTATTGCCCTCTTTATATCACAAATTTAATTTCGAGGAAAAAACAAATTTTTGATATACCCTAAAGATATTACAAGAGTAAAACAGACAATTACTTTTCTAGCATGAAAAAGAGTTTTTATAACCAGTTGAAACACTTATTGATAGCGGCGTTCTTTTGCTTAACGGGAATTATTCTCTATCCAGACAAACAAACTTGGGCTGCTGGTGAAAGTATCTATCCCTCGGTTATTGAATATTTCGTCAATGCCTATTCCGGTCTTCTAAGTACTAACTTGGAGGAAGTTACCAAACATCCAGAAAACGCGAGCGTGGGAGGCTTTTTATCAACGGTCGCCAATGAAATAAATTTTTTGACAGCCGAAAAAACCGTTTATCTAACCTTCGATGACGGACCCAACGAACCTTACACTTCTCGAGTTTTAGAAATCCTGGATAGGGAAGGGGTAAAGGCAGTTTTTTTCGTATGCGGGGAAAACGTCGAGAGATACCCCGACACTTTGAAAAAGACTAAAGAGATGGGTCATCTGATCGGAAACCACGGCTACTCCCACTCTCCATTTTCTGTTTTCACCGGCATTGGTATGCAAAAGGAAATAGAAAAAAACAACCAGCTGATCAAAAACATAACGGGGGAAACAACCGATTTCTTCCGCCCGCCTTTTGGTTTCATGACACCAGAAGTTAAAAAATATGTTGAAGAAAATCACTATAAAACAATTCTGCCCGACATAATCGCTTTCGATTGGATAGACAAGAGGAGCCCTGAAGAGATTGAAAAAGTCGTAGTAAGTAAAGTTAAACCGGGATCGATAATTGTCTTGCATGACGGAAGGGGAGTGGAGATCGTCAATCGTTCCAATATGGTAAAAGCTTTGCCGAATATCATAGATAAACTGAAAGCCAAGGGATATGTTTTTAAACAAGTTAATCAAAACACTTATACGAATTTTAACTTATCCCGCCTCTACAATGTAATGATTTATTAAACTTTAAAGTAACAAATTTTAATCCTCGCTCGCGCCACTAAAATATTGCAAAATATTAAAATAGATAGTAACAAAGAATATGGCATAATCAATATCAAACTTGAAAATTATAAATTGAAGATTGAAAATTAGATTATGGGGGCGTAGCTCAGCTGGTTAGAGCGTCTGCCTGTCACGCAGAAGGTCGCGGGTTCGAGTCCCGTCGTCCCCGC
>Ga0172371_10003655_pt1 | contig 23699 bp, 12 predicted proteins | sample Lak12m_FD_114543 | JGI IMG/M metagenome (GOLD analysis project Ga0172371, IMG submission 114543) | Freshwater microbial communities from Kabuno Bay, South-Kivu, Congo - kab_022012_12m | ecosystem: Environmental > Aquatic > Freshwater > Lake | place: Democratic Republic of the Congo: South-Kivu...
CTTTAACGCACCGGCACAGGCGGCCAGAGAGCCGCAGTCCAGCTTTGCGGCTGGTGACGCCGGGAGGGGTGCGGGTGTGACGATGCGGGTCTCTACCGCCTCGCCCGCAGGCGGTTCCGCCGAAGCGAGATCCTGTAACGCACCCGCGCTGGGTATGGACCCCTCCGCGCGCCGGTGGCACTGCCGCCAGTAGCCGGGATGGGCGCCTCGCCAAGCCTGCACGCGGGCGCACTGCTCCGGGCCCCGGAAGTAGTCCGGGTTCTCCTCGAGCCAGTGCCGGCGGCTCGCGGCCTGGCTGGCACTGCGGCACGCGGGCATGCCGCAGTAGTGCTGATGCCAGGCGTTGTAGCGGTCCGGGGTGAACCAGTGACCGCCGAGGGGCCCCGGGCTTACAGCGAGTACCCAACCCACGCCGAGCGAGGCCCGGGCTGGCGGTCCCCATGGGCGGCAGCAGGTCCAGAACGTCCGGCACACGCTGGTGCGGCGGAGCGCCGTGAGACCTACTCCGGGCAAGAGGGAGAACGCACGCGGTGCCTGACTGATACCGCACGCCAGCCAAGGTAGATCGCCGCAACCAGAGACGCGACGGTTGCAGCGAAGAACCAGTTCCCTCTGGTCGCGTACGACCTACCGTTCGGGATGCCATGGAAGCTCGCGGCCCACCAGTTGCCCGCAGCGCGTTCGCCGCAGGCAAGGGAGTTCAGCAAGAGAACGAGGAACGCTACCCCTCGGAGATCCCGGTTCAGCACTTGGGGCACGGTTGCAGCTCACTGGAGGACGAGCGGGGGAAGGATGTCGGGGGGTGCCGTCCACTCCGCGCACCACCTCAACGGGATCTCGCCGGGGAGCTCTGGAGGCACGAGCACCCATCTCTTGCACACGTTCATCCCGTTGCACTTCCCGAGAACAGTAGCCACGAACGTGTTGCAGTTGTTGTTACGCCCCCATTCGCCCAGCGGCTTCCCCACCACAAGCTCGCGGTTGACGCATTCCTCATCGGCACCGGGGATCTCATAGCAGTTCTCGGGGACTTCGCCGGACCCGTCCACGATGACGGTCTGCACGTCTCCGCAGCAGGGATACGAGTTGTCGTCGACTCCCCCAACCGCTGGTCCCATGCCCGCCTTCTTCGTGTCGGCTGACAACCAGCAGTGCTTCTTTCCGCAGATCCTCGCAGCGCAGTTCATCGCAAAGCTAACCTGGACGTCGCGGCAACAGATCCGGACCTTCCTGCCGTCTGGGTCCCAGAGCCCGACCGGACTGTTGTGAACGAAACCGAAGAGGTTCAGTCCCCCCCTCTCCCTGATCGGATCCCTACTCACCCACCTCCCCAGCCCCGGGGTGTAGTAGCGGCGGCCATAGTAGTAGAGGTCCGGGCCAGCGGCGGAGCCGGGCAGGTAGGCGGTCTCCGCGTACTTGGTCGAGAACCGGATCGGGTTGGTGTCAACCAGGGGGGCGGAGGCGACGAGGGTGTTGCCAAAGGGCCCGTACTCGTAGGTGGCCAGAACGGCGGCCGTTCCGGCGTCGGCCAGGTCCACCGCATTCCCGTTGCCGCCATAGAGGAAGAGGGCGGAGCTCGGAGCCGGGAGCGCAGAGGAGGTGGACGTGACCGCCAGGATGCCGCCGGTGCCGCCGGCGGTGGATATGGGATCTATGCCTTCGCCGCCGAGCTGGCCGGAGAGGTCGAGACTGCAGGTGTAGGTGCGGGTGCGGGTCACGCCACTCCCCGGCGTCGCCGTGGTCTCTGGCAGGAGCAGCCAGGAGTCCCAGACGAGAGCTCTCCCGGCGGCCATAGGTGTACCCCCAGTGACCTCCGCCTGCCAGCGGTGCCGGCGGGGCCGGCATGGGCTGAGAGGCCAGGGCAGTGTGCTCATAAGGTCAAGGGGCGCCGTGTAGCCCTCTGTCCAGGGCAGGCGTCACAGGCCACGGTGGTGGCTCGCAACTCCCCTGTGCCGGGCTAAGCTAAGGACTCGTGCGGCACGCGGGCGACGCGGGTCGCGGCAGGCCGTAAGGCCCGGCGGACGGCTCGGGCCGGGCTCGAAGCGTGGGTCGGTGGGGCTCAGGTGGTGACAGTATGTCCCTGCGGTGGGCGGCGACAGTGGTACAGTGGGCAGTGCTGGGGCTGGCCCTGGGCGTGGTCCCGGGCGGGCGGGCTGCCCAGGAGTTGGTCCTGCCATCTGGCCGGTACAAGGTGGCGGGGCAGGCACGCCATGACAGCTACCACCTGAGCGTGGCCCTCACTCCCCCGGCCGGAGCGGCCGCGGCAACGGCGGTGGACATCGTCTTCGGCGCGAACGGCCCAGAGGACTTCGGGCGCTTCCGTTGGGATAGCCACGGTTTCGTGCTGGAGCGTACGACGGCCGGCACCACGGCCGTGCTGCGCCGGGGCACGGAACCGTTGCCGGCGGAGCTTGCCGGCGGGGGCAGTCTGGAGATCCGGACCCGCCCGACCCTGGTGGAGGTCATCGCGGGAGATCGGCGGGTGTGTCGCGTCATCGGGGCAGGCCCCGGTCGCGGCCCGGTGGGCACCCGCCTGGAAGCCGGCCATGCGGAGGTGGCCAACTACTCCTGCCAGGGCATCGAGCCGATCGCCTTTGGCGACGACTTCATGCGGACCGCCGAGGAAGCCGCGGACCTGGGTCTATGGCGGCCAGCCTCAGGCCAGTGGCGGCTCTACTCGGTGATGGAGCGCATCCAGGCCAACCCCGATGCCCGCATTCGCGACGGCCGCGTCCCCGACGCCCTGCGCAGCCCCAACCCATTCTGCCTCTCGGGAACGGGTGCGGAGGCGGCCTTTATCCTCACCGGGAACGGCTTCTGGACTGACTATGAGGCGGCCGTCTCGGTGCGTTCCTTCGAGAGCGACTTCGGGCTGGTCTTTGCAGCCCGGGACGAGACGGACTGCTGGCTGGTGCGCTGGGGGCTGCACTCCCTGGGGTTGCGGCCGGCGCGGTTCGAGCTGGTGCACCGGCGGCAGGGGCAGGAGCAGGTCGTCTCCGGGACTACCGTCACGGGCCGGGCCGAGGCGTGGTACCGCCTGAGCGTGCGGCTGTTCGGTGACCAGATCACGGCGCTGGTGGACGGCGTGCCGGTGCTGGAGTACCGCGATCCCTCGTGCACGGGGGGGCGCATCGGCCTCTTTGCCCGCGGCACCCACGAGACGTACTTCGACGACGTGACGGTGCGCTCGGTGACCGCGGTGTCCCTGGATTCGCCGGAACTGCTGAGCGCCGACGGCATCCGCCCCCTCGCCGGCACCTGGCAGATCGGCACGGGCGCCGGAGGCTGCCAGTTCACCGGCAACGGCGAGGCCGCACGCGGGGACAACGCCCTGGCACTGTGCACGCTGGGCTGGTCTGAGTGGCCGGCCCAATGCCTCGAGTTCAGGGCGGTGGCGGATGGTGAAGCCACCTTTGGCGTCGCCCTGGCGGCTCAGGCGGCGGGCGACCAGGTACGGGTGACGATACACCGCGATGGGACCCGTGGTCAGGTGCGGGTGACGCAGTTCACGGAGGGTGACCCCGAGCGACTGGGGGAGGCCCCCTGCCCAGTGCCCCGGGAGGGTCCCCTGCGGGTCACCGTCGACGCCCGCGGCGGGGTCCTGGCGGTACGGACCGAAGGGGTCCTGCGCCTCCGGCTGCGCCCACCGCAGCCGCTGACCGGGCCGGTGGGTCTGGTGGTCGTGGGCCGTACGCCGGTGAGCTTCAGTGGCATGACGCTCTTCGCGGAGCCGTCCGCCGACTGGGAGCAGCCCGTCATCGTGGAGCGCTTCGCCAACGACCCGTTCATGCAGGGCTGGGCCTCGACGCGTTACGTCTGGCAACCGGCTGACCCAGCCGCCGACCGCTCGGTTTACCCGCAGCGTTTTGTGCACAATGGCGACTTCTATGGGCCCTTCCGCATCACGGCGCCGGTGCAGAACGGCCTGGCGTTCAGTTTCGGGCTGGACGAGCCGGTGCCGGACAAGGGCTACCGGCTGGCCGCGGCCATCGACGCGGCCCGGGGTCAGGGCACGCTCACGCTGACCCGTGACGGTGACCGCCTGGCGCGGGCCACCTTCGTCCCGGGGGAGCGCAAGGTGCTGCCCGGCCAGCAAATCGTGGATGAGAAGATCGGCGCCCGGCCGAAGACCGCGGACACCGAGACCTACGGCGCCCTGGAGCTGAACCGCGACGGCCAGGCGATCTGGGCCAGTATCGACGGCCGCGAGCTCTTCTGCGTCCAGGACCCGGAGCCCCTGGACGGACGCGCCCTCGGCATGGAGGTGCCGGCCCCCATGGACTTCCTCCACGTCGCGGCCCTGCGTTCCCAGATGCACGACGAGCTCTTCGAGAAGGCGGCGGTGGACTGGCTGCCGCTGGGCGACTGGGAGGTCACCAACCGCTTCGCCTGCGACCCGCGCTGGTCCCACATGAACGGCAGCAGCATGGGGGTCGCCGCGCTCTGGAACAAGCATCAGTTCACGGGGGACTTCACCATCGAGTGCTACGCCGGCATGCGCATGCGGCAGGAAGAGATGATGGAGGGTGCCGACCGCATGTACTACCCCCGTGTGGGGGACATCAACGTGGCGCTGGCCAGCCGGGCGGACGACCTGTTCAGTGGTTACAACCTGGTCCTGGCGGCATGGGACCCGATGTGGACGGAGACCACCACGCAGTTCCGGCGTCTGGGCGAGGTCATGGCCAAGGCGGACCGGGAGCTGATCCCGCGCGGGCGCCATCGGCAGCCCAAGGCCAGGGCGATCCCGGTGGAGTGGGACCCTGGCGGCCGGCCGGTGCACGGGGCCTGGTACTTCGTGAAAGTGCGCCGCACGGGCCCCCGGTACGACGTCTGGTTCGACAGCGTGCCGGTGTTTTCGGTCATCGATCCTGACCCGTTGGCCGTAGAGCGGCTGGCTTTGTGGACCCAGCACAACAGCATTGTCCTGGCGCGCGTCAAGATCGGGTACCGGCAGAGCCGGCCCAGCCTCGAGACCAGCCAGCCCCTGCGGGAGGGCGCTGGGGCCGTCCCGGGTCCGGCCGCTACTCCCGCCCCGCGCTTGTGCTCGCCCACGCACCCGCGGTCCCGCTTCGACCTCGAGGGTTCAACCCAGGGCTTCGCCCCCTGGAACGGCGACCAGAGCGCCGAGCTCAGCCTCGCGGCGCGCGGCGAGAAGGGCACAGCACTGCGCCTGGAGAACCTGCACGGCGGGGGTGACGCGGGGGTGCGCTTCCCGGTGTGCGGGGTCGACCTTGGGCGGCAGGCCGTGCTGGAGATGGACGTGGCCGTGGACCCGGGGGTGCTGGTGAACCTCTACCTGGCCTTTGCCGAGCGGCCGGCCGAGCGCTGTTTCGTGCGCTTGACCGGGCCCCGCGAGGAGGGCCCCAACCTGGTCGCCCTGGGGCCCGGGGATGGCATCCCCGCCGACGGGCAGTGGCACCACGTGCGCTGGGACTTGGGCGAGTGGGCCCGGCAGCGCTTCCCCTGGCGGCCGTCGTTCCGGGTGAACTACCTGATGGTGGGGATGCTGCACGAGGGTTACCTCAACGCCGGCCTGGGCGGCAACGGGGCTGGCTGCGTCTACCAGTTGGACAACGTCAGCCTCGAGGAGGAAGGCGGCCGCGAGGTGGCGGTGGAGTGCCATGCGGAGTCCATCGAGGGACTGCGCTGGCGGGCGTGGTTGTCGCGGGAGCCGGACAGCGCCGCGCCAGCCGACCAGCCCGATGTGGCGGAGCCCTGTCTGCGCCTGGAGGCCGAGGGCCCGGGCGACTGGTTTGTGCGGGGCGAGTGTCGGCAGGGCGACGCGGTGCTGCCCCTGGCTCCCTTGCCCATCCGCGTGGGTACGCCCCTGGCCGTAGCGCGGACGGGACCCGCCGCCCAGGCGGCCTGGGGCGGCGACCGTGTCCGCCTCGTGTTCGCGGCGTCCGCCGGGCACCCTGACCTCGCGCACAGCCGCCTGACCGTGGCGGGTACTCCGGTGCCACTCAACCCGACGACGGCCACGTACGATCCTGCCCTGCGCCAGCTCGAGGTCCGCGTCCTGTATGGCGGCGAGGCGCAGCCGGACGGGGGCCCCGTCGAGTTGGTCTTCGAGACCGCCGATACCCTGGCCGGCAGCGCCGGCGTCAGTCCCGAGGGGCGAGTCTGCGAGCCGCGGCCGGACCTCCGCCATGCCTGGAGTGCCGTGCTGAGCCATGCCTTGGACAAGGAGCCCCCCGTGGTGGCGGTTGCGCCGGCCCTGGCTCCGCGAGCTGACTTCAACCGGGGCCTGGAGGGAACGGTCCTGCTGGCGCCGCGGGAAGAGTGCTGCCTCGAGCCCTGCCCGGGGCCGGATGGCTCCCCGGCGATGCAGATGCGCAACCACGTCTGCGGCAGTGCCTTCAACGTCCGCCTCGACCTGCCGGAGTTCGCCTGGGGACGGTTCCCACGCCTGGCCTTTGACTACCGGGTGGACGCCTATGCGCAGTGCGACTGGATGTTCCGTTACCTTGGCCAACAGCTCACCCTGGGGTTCACCGACGCCGACGAGACCGGCGGCGGGCTGATGGGGACGATCCCCGGTGTCGTGCGGGATAACGCCTGGCACCACGCCGAGGTCGACCTCCTGGCCCTGCGGCCGCGCATGCTGCAGCGCCAGACCGGCCAGGCCGCCAGCATCACCGAGGTGGGCTTCGGCGACTGGGTCTACCCCAGCAATGCACCGGGAGCATGCGTGGCCCTGGACAACGTGACACTGGTGCCGGTCGTGGGGACCGCCAGCGCGCCGTTGGCGGTCACCTGGAGTGCCCACGACCTCTCCGGCATCGGGGGCTACAGCTACGTCTGGGACTCGGAGCCGGCGACGGACCCCGACACGGTCTCCGAGACCCGTGATGCAAAGGCCTCGTTCGCCGCGCTCCCGCCGGGGGAGGTCACCTTCCACATCCGCGCCTGCGACGGGGCGGGCAACTGGGGGCCCAGCAGCCATGCTCGTTTCCTGGTGGATAACGAGGCGCCGACGGTCGTCGCCGTGGAGCCCGCCGCCGACAGCCCCGCGGCGGCGGAGCGTTTCCGGGTCCAGTTCGGATCCGGTCTGGCGGGCCTGGACCCGTCGGGGCTGGCCCTGACGATCAACGGCAAGACCTATCCGGCCCGAGGGGCTGCCGGCGTCTGGGACATGACTACCTCCGAGTTCACCTACGACATGCTGGCGGACTGGTCTCTGCTGCGCGGCCCGCTGGCCGATGGCACCGCCATGACCGTCAGCCTCTCGGGCATGAAGGACTTCGCCGGCAACGCCATGCAGCCGCTGACCTGGTCGTGGAAGGTCGACTACGCCCTCGACAAGGTGGGTCCCCAGCCCCCGCGCCTGTGGGGCTACGGGCACTCGTTCGAGAACTACGACCACTTTTCCGGTGGCGCGGGCCCCTACTGGCGGGCCTACGGCGACACGGATGGCACCGAGACGGAGGTAGTCGGGGTGACGTTGCCGGGAGTAGGCCCCTGTCTGCAGGTGCGCAAGGTCGGGAAGTCGGCACGGTTCGCGGCCTACCGCAGCGTTGGCCAGCTCACGCTGAAGGCCTACCCCATCCTGAGTTTCGACTACTGCCTGACACCAGGCACCCAGGCCAACCTGCTGCTGTTCATCCAGAAGGAATGGTACCAGATCACCATGACGGGGAGCGACCGGCTGCCGGCCTTGGGGAAGGTCGAGGGCGCGGCGGCCGATGGCCAGTGGCGGCACGCTGAGGTGGACCTGGCCCAGCGGGTGCGCGAAGGCCTCCCAGACCTGCAGGACCCGGACGTCCGCCTGATCGCGGTGGGCGACTGGGGCGTGGCCAATCCGGTCGGCAGCACGATCTACCTGGACAACGTGGCGCTCCTGGGGCCTGCCTGCCCACTGCCGCTGGCCCGCTACTCGGCCGCCGATGCAACCGGCATCCGCAGTTACCGGCTGAGCTTCAGCCGCGATCCCAAGGAGACCCCCGGCGACAGCGCGGACACCACCGGTGGGGCGCGCGATGGGAACGTGCTCCTGGCCGCCGCCGACACAGCAGGCTCGTGGTACATCCATGCGCAGGCTCAGGACGGGGCCGGGAACTGGGGCGAAGTGCTGCACTTCCCCTACCGGGTCACGGAGCCGGTGGCGCCCTACACCGAGAACGGTCTCGAAGCGGGGGGCAGTTGGCGGGTGATCCCCGAGCAACGCGCCTCCCAAGGCTACCTTTACCGGGCCAAGAGCAACGGCGCCAATGAGCTGATCGGCGTGCAACTGGTGATGCAGCCTTCCTGCGATATGGAGATCACCCGCAGCGTGACCATGCAGGTCCCTGGCAGCACGGTCATGGAGGCGGACCTGTATCTCTATGGGGACCGCAGTGCCCCGGTGGCAGCCTGCGTACGGCCGGCCGGGGGCAACGGGGTGCTGATCGTCGGCGAGCGCGTCGAGCTGCAGCCTGGGGCCTGGCACCGCGGCGTGAAGCTGGCCTTCCCGCCGGGCACGCTGGACAAGGCTGCGGGCGCTGCCGGCGGCACGCTGAAGGCACGCGACCTGGGTCTGGTCATCACCCCGCCCCGAGCAAGCCGACCCGTGTTCCTCATCGATCAGGTGAAGGTGAACGGCGTCCTGTCGGCCGGCTGACGGCTGAGCCCTGGCCGGTACGCCAGATGAGCGCCCGCCTGGGGCGGCCCGGAACGATGCAGTCCCCTCTGACAGTGGTCCGCTATGACCTCGACGGCCAGGATCCCTACCGCAACCTGGCCGCCGAGGAGTTCCTGGCGCGCACCTGCCCGGAGGACACCGTCCGGCTGGTGTTCTCGTGCAACGGGCCCGCGGTCGTCCTGGGACGGAACCAGAACCCCTGGATCGAGGCAGACCTGGGCGACGTGGCGCGGCGGGGGCTGGCCGTGGCACGGCGCGCCTCGGGCGGAGGCACGGTCGTCCATGACCTGGGCAACCTGAACTACGGCCTGGCCATGCCACGGCAGCGCTATGCGCCCGGCACCATCCTGGCGCTGGTGGTGCAGGCCCTGGTCGCACTGGGCATCCCCGCGGCGGCCTGCGCCCGTCACTCCATCTGGGTGACGGGGCGCAAAGTCTCCGGGACGGCCTTCCTCCTGACCGGTCGGACGGCCCTGCTGCATGGCTGCATCCTCGTCGACAGCGACCTGGACCGGTTGCGGCGCGTGCTCAGGCCCCCGACGGCCGACCGCCGCAGCCACGCGGTGACGTCGGTGCGATCGCCGGTGACGCGGCTTCGGGATGTCAGGCCCGGGGTGACCGTCGGGGATGTCCGCGAGGCCCTTGCCGAGGTGACCTCGCGGTCCTTCGGGGGAGCGTGCCGGCGGGGGGCCATCGGGGAGGCGATGACAGAGGAGAGGCTGGCCATCCAGGCCGAACACCTGCGCTCCTGGGACTGGATCTACGGCCGTACGCCAGACTTCGAGCACGTGCTGCACGCAGACACGGCCCCTGTCGTGCTTCGTGTCAAGGGGGCCCGCATCGCCGGCGTCGAGGCTGGAGAGACCCTTGCCGCCGCGGCGTCCCTATGGACCGCCTGGGAGGGTCTCCCCTACGACGGCGACCTGCTGGCCGCCGCCGCAGAGCACACGACCGACCTCGACCCGCGCCTTCGGGCTGCCCTGGTGGCAGCCCTGCGGCGGGAGGTGCCGCCGGTGGCGGGCCATGGCGCGCCACCGACACGGGCCTGCCAGCCGGGACCGTGAGGTCCGGGGCGGGCGGGGGCAACCGCCACGAACCGAGCCCGTGGGACGCGGAGGGGCACTCAGAGGTTCTGCGCCTCGAGGGAGTCCAGCCGGTGCCGGGCCTGTGCGGCCCATGGGTGGTCGGGATAGCGCTGCAGGAAGGCCTTGTACCAGGCGACGGCCTGGTCATGGACTTGGGCGCGCTCGTAGCAGAACGCGATCCAGTACGTCGCCTCGTCGACCCGGTCGCTCTTGGGCCAGGTCTTGATGGCCTGCTGGAGGACCGCTCCGGCCGAAGCAAAGCGCGAGAGCCGCATGCGCAGGCGGGCCGCCAGGTACACAGCCGGTTCCGCCCAGCTCGCCTCGGGCTTCTGGAGGGCCTTCTGGCCTACGAAACCCGTGATCGGCAGCGCACAGCAGAGCAGAACCACCAGAACCCCGAGTACCAGCATCAGCTTCTTCATGGTGTGACTCCTTGTGCATTGCCGGCGTGGCGGCGGCGCGCTGGGCCAGGCGCTCCGCACGGCAGGCCCCCGGAGCAGCACCCCTGGCGCAGCAGAGCTCCCCCGAGGTCCACGGCGACGAGTGCGGTCAGACGACCTCCACCGCACGGCCGCTACGGGCCGACTCATAGATGGCGTCGGTGATCTGCATCATCACCAGGGCCTGCTCCAGGCCGGTAGCCGGCAGACGCCGCTCACGCACGGCGGTTGCGAAGTCCTCGATGAGCAACTGGTTGTTACTGACGCCAGTGTCCGGGCCCTCCCACAGCGTCCGGCTGGTGACGCCCTTGGTCTCGCTGGCCGAGTCCAGCCAGATGCGACGCTCGGCACCGCTGAGCATACCCAGTCGCAGCGCCCCGCGCGTCCCGATCACCTGCCAGGCGGCCTCGCCCGCAATAGGCTGGAACTCGCCCCGCTCGATGGTGAGCACACTCCCATCCGTGCCCAGGACGAGGGCCGTGAAATGGGCCTCGGCATCGGACTCTGGAGCGATATGGCAACGGAAGTCAGGGATGCAGGGCCAGGTCTGGGCCAGGACCATACGCGGCCGGAACTGCCAGCCGGTAAGCCCGAGGATGTAGTCCAGGTCGTAGCAGCTCCAGTTGGTCAGGATACCCCCGGCATTCATGCAGAACGACTCGCGCCACGGCGGGGGCGTCCAGTCCCGCTTCGCGTCTCCGGGCAGCAGGGCGCGCACATGCAGTCGACGGACCTCCCCCACCGCACCCGCAGCCAACGCCTCCGTCGCCCGCCGGGCTGACTCGAAGAAGCGGAACCGTGAGGAGAAGCAGGCCACAACCCGGTCGCCACGCCGCGCCATCAGAGTGCGCACTTCGCGAGCGTTGTTGGCCACCGGTTTCTCGGTGAGCACGTGTTTGCCGCGGGCCAATGCCCGGAGGGCCATGGCCGTGCGGGTGGATGCGGGGTAGGCGATGAGCACCGCCTCGACGTCGGGGTCCTGATCAATCAGGTCGCGCCCCTCCTCGTAGAGGCGCGGCACGCCCTGGGTCCTGGCCCACTCCCGGCGGTCCGTGCGCAGGTCAGCCGCCGCCACCACCGTGGTCAGCCCGCTGGCCTGGACATCCATGAGGTCCCGAGAGCCGATGACCCCGCAGCCGATGACCCCGATCCTCAGCGGTTCCATTGCCCTTGTGACTCCTTCCTGAGCTCAAGTGCTGGCCCGACACAACGCGGCCTCGATGCCTCACCGCCCCCGCAGAGCAGGCGCACACAGCCTCGGCCGTGAACTCACCCAGAACGGCCTGGGACCAGACTATAGCCGCACCTGCCTCCGGCTACGACCGGCCGCTGGGCGAAGCCGTCTCGACCCGGAGCGCCGGGCACCTCGTGCTCCTGAGGGCTGGCGAAGCCATGGTGGGGCCGGTTCCTATGCCACCTGCAGGCGGCCTTCACGGGCGAGCCGCACGGCGACGGCGCTACCGCAGCGGGTCGAAGGGGCAGCCCAGGAGCCGGTACCAGTCCGCCAACCCAGCCAGGTCCGCCTGCGCCCTGGCCCCTGCCCCAGCGAACGTCGCCGGCCGCGGGGCCACGAGGGCGGCCAACTGCCGGATGTCGAACTGCTCCAGCAGTCCGAAGCAGAACAGCTCCGGCGTCTGTTCCGCCGTGGCATTGTCCTCGATCACCTGCTTGAGGCTGGTCAGCGGCTGGTGCAGGTCCACCGTCCCGATGGCCGTCGGCTCGAGGGCCGCCGCCACGAGGGCGAAGGTCGACGCGCGCGGCCCTACGGCCACCAGCCGCACCGGCCCGGCAGCCTCCTTGGCCGCGGCCCAGCGGGCCACGGCCGCCACCTGGCTGGCCTGGAGCCCGAGCGGACGGTCCCCCACGGTAGCCACCAGCAATGCGTAAAGGAAGTCCCTCTCGCAGATCTTCGACTCGCCGAAGTAGAAGGGGTCGATGGCGACGACCCGGGACCCCGCCGCCAGCAACCGGCCGGCCTCCTCTGCGAGGCTCGCCCGGCCGGCGTCGGCCACCAGCAAAGCGGTCGCCTGCGGCCGGCCGGCCCAGAGCTCCACCCCGGGAAGGGTCCAGTCATCGTCCATGCGGAGCCGCCAGTAGCGGGCCCGGGTCCCGCCCTGGACGGTCTCGGCCACCGGCACGGCGCTGACCGTGAAGTCGCGGGCCCGCACGACCTCGCGCAGGCGGACACGGCCCTGCTGCTGCCAGGCCACCGCGTCGGCCTCCCGCACGGGCAGCTCGCCCTGGCGGGGGAGGTCGCGGCTGAGCTCCAGTGCCAGGGTGTGGAAATCCGGCATCCCGGCGGGGAGCGCCACCGTGAGCTGTTCCTTCGACTTCACCTCGCCCTCGGACGGGATCTCGGCGGCAGCGAACGCGGGCGCGTCGGGGAAGAAGTGGCGCCCGATGAACCGGTAGAAGGCCTGGCGGTTGTCAAGCTCGTAGTTGTGGGTGCCGGGGTCCTGGTTGACATGGTAGTCCAGGAACTCCTCGTGACCCTGCAGGCGGAAGATGGGCCAGGCCGCCCGCAGCAGCGGCTGCAGGGCATGCCCGGCGGCGAAGCAGCAGTCGTCCTTGGCGTTCACCGTGATCAGCGTAGGCCGGGGGGCGCGCATGGCCGTGAGGTGCGTGTAGTCGGCCACCGCCCCCAGGTCCGTAGGGGTCTGCTCAGAGTCGCCCAGGTCGGTAGTGTAGATGGCCCGGGTCCGGAAACTGGAGTAGCCGGCCACCGGGTTGGCCAGTGTCACCCGCGGGTCCAGGGCGCTGATGAAGAGGGTCTGCCAGCCGCCGCCGGAGAGCCCGGTCACGCCGACGCGGGCCGGGTCGGCATGCGCATGGGCCAGCAGCACGTCCAGACCGCGTTTGAGGTAGAGGTAGTGGACGGCTATGCCACTGGTGCCGCACAGGTCGATCTGGTTCATGCGGTAGTGGTAGAAGCCCTCGGTGGCGAGCTGGCCCATGCCAGGCCACTCGACGTTCAGGGCCAGGATCCCTCGCTTGGCCAGGTTGATGCAGCGCAACTGCTTGTAGGGAACCGCCTTGCCAGGCGCGCCAACGTGGCCGTTGACATTGAGGACCACCGGCACCTTGCCCGCGAGGGCCTCCGGCTCATAGAGCAGGCTGGGGACCCACAGCCCGGGCAGGGCCTCGTAGCGCAGAGTCCGGATCCGGTAGCCGGGTCCTCCCGGAAGCGTCTCCAGCCACTCCACCCGGGCTTCCGCATCCCGCCAGGCCGCCGCCTCTCCGCGAAACACGACCTGGGCCAGGACCGCCTCCCGCAGACGCGCCGCGATCCCGGCCCACTCTGCCGGGGTGCGCACCGACGGCATACGCACCACGTGCAGCTCGCAGTAGCGCTGGACCTCCCATAGCGGCAGGGTGCTGCCGATGATCTCCCGAGCCAGCAGTTCCTGCAGCGCGGCCGCGGGCGCCGGCGGGCCAGGGTCCTGCGCGGCCGAGGCCAGGACTGCGCTTCCCAGCAGAACGGGCAGCCCGCGATGCGTCATACAAGTTCTCCTGAAGGCGGGACCTCACGCCGGAACGACGGGTGCGCGAGCCTGACGCGGGAGTCTGAGCGGCGTTGCGGGAGCCCTCTCCCCTGGCTGATGCCTGGCGCGGCAAGGCGGCCTACACGTCAGAGCACGGCCAGCAGCACCACCGCCAGGATGATGAGGAGGAGCACCCAGAGCGCTGGCATCACCCAACCGGTTCCGCTGGCCTTGGGCGCCATGGCCCGGCGGCGGCTGCGGCCGCCCGAGACCCCGACGCGCGGGACCACGACCTCCCCCTGCTTCAGCCAGGCCCGGACCGTGCCGAAGCGGATGTGAGCGTCCAGCAGCAGGGGCGTGGGGGCCGTGACCCGCCGGTCCCCGACAAAGGTCCCTACGAAGCTGCTCATGTCCTCGACGACCAGTTCCTCCCCCTCGACCGTGATCCGGGCGTGCTGCCGCGAGACGGACTCGTCCTTGAGGACAATGGTGTTTGAGTGCGCCTGGCCCACGGTGTTACGCCCGGGCCACAGCAGCGCGAAGTCCTCCTGGCCGGTGGCGGGGTCTGTCCAGTGGAGCTGGTGCCGGCTGGGCAGCGCCTCGTCTCCAAAGCACAGGAAGCAGCCGCCGAAGAGGAAGACGTCGCCGGGTTTGACGTCCGTCTGTTGGACGGCGTGCTCACCGCGGTAGACGCCGTGGTTGCTCTTGTTGGTCAGGCTCCAGCCGAGATGGCCGTGTTCGAGAACGAAGTGCTCTCGGCTGACGGCACGGCAGGCATCGTGCTTGAGCGCGATCGTGCAGGACTGCGAGCGGCCGACGACGATGGGCACGCCAATAGGCAGGGACTCGGTAGAGAAGCGCCGGAGCTCGACCCCCTGGTGGCTGACAACTCGGCACACTGGCATGGCTCGCCCCCCTGGTTGCGGACGCAGTCAGACAATGCCTCCGGTCAGGGGCCCTCGATGCCTGTAGGAGGTACCCCCTGGCCGGACACCGCCTCGTCGCCGAACGCCGCTCCCCTGCAGACCCAGCTTCTGGCCCAGGAACCGGTGACCAGTGTAAGCCCACACGGCCTGCCGGCGGCGATGATGACCGCCCTGCCGGGCCCGCTCTCACGGGCCGCGACCGCCATACCAATAAGGATACCACTGCCTGGCCTCAAGTTGAAGTCCCCAGGCCGCAACGAACAGCGTTTTTCGACGTGGCGGCAGCCCGGGCCCGGGGGCGAGCCCCCCTGCGGCCCGGCGCCGGGCGGCGGCAGGCGCTGACGGTCAGCGCACCACCAGGTTCACCAGGCGCCCGGCCACGGCGACCACTTTCACGACCGTCTTGCCCTCCAGCAGGGCGCGGACCTTGGCGTCTGCCAGCGCGATGCTCTCCAGTTGGGCGGCCGTGGCATCCGCGGGCACCATCACCTTGGCCCGGGGCCTGCCCTGGACCTGCACCACGATCTCGACCTCCGCGCGCTTCAGCTTCGCCTCATCGCAGACAGGGAATGGCGCCTGCGCCAGCGTCGTCTCGTGCCCCAGTCGTTCCCACAACTCCTCGGCCAGATGCGGCGCGTAGGGCGCCAGCATCAGCACGAAGGCCTCCATGGCAGCCCGGTTGCGGCTCTCCGCCTTGCCGAACTCGTTCACAAATACCATCATCTGACTGATGGCCGTGTTGAAGTTGAGAGTCGACGTGTGCTCGTCCACCTTGCGGATGGTCTGGTGCAGGAGCCGTTCCTGCTCCGGCGTCATGGGTGCATCGCGGATGGCCGGCGAGAGGCCCCCGTCCTGCCCCACGACCATACGCCAGACCCGATGCAGGAAGCGGTAGACGCCCTCGATGTCGCGCGTCTGCCAGGGCTTGGTGGCCTCGAGCGGGCCCAAGAACATCTCATACAGCCGGAAGCTGTCGGCGCCGTACTGGGCCACGATCTCGTCAGGGTTGACGACGTTCTTGAGCGCCTTCGACATCTTGGCGGGGAACTCCGTCAGCTCCTCATCGGTGCCCTTGCGGAGGAACCTGCCGTCACGGGACTCCACCTGGTCATTGGGGACCAGGGCCCCGCGGGCATCGCGGTAGGCCATGGCCAGGATCATGCCCTGGTTGACCAGGCGCTGGAACGGCTCCGGCGTGCTGACATAGCCCAGATCGAAGAGGACCTTGTGCCAGAAGCGGGCGTAGAGCAGGTGCAGCACCGCATGCTCCGCGCCGCCGACATACAGGTCCACCGGCATCCAGTAGCGCTCTTTGGCCGGGTCCCAGGCCGCCTGGTCGTTCTGTGGATCGATGTAGCGCAGGTAGTACCAGCACGACCCGGCCCATTGCGGCATGGTGTTGGTTTCCCTGCGGCCCTGCCTGCCGCTTCCGGGCTCGGTATACCGCAGCCAGTCGGCGGCCTTCGCCAGGGGCGACTCGCCGGTCCCCGGCGGGGCGATATCCGTCAGTTCCGGCAGCACCACGGGCAACTCGTCATCGAGCAGGCGCACGGCACCGTCGGCCATGTGCACCACGGGGAAAGGCTCACCCCAGTAGCGCTGCCGGCTGAACAGCCAGTCGCGCAGCTTGTAGTTGACGGTGCGCCGGCCGAGGCCCTTGCGCTCCAGCCAGGCGGCGATGGTCTCGACGGCCGCCTCTTTGGGCAGACCGTCAAGGCTGACCTCGGCATTGGCGCTGCGGATCATGCGGCCCTCGCCTGGCCAGCAGGCCCGTCCCGCCAGCACCTCCGCCACGCTGACCTGGGCCGCCGCGGCCGCCGCCGCGTCCGGCTCCATGATGCAGACCACGGGCAACCCGAACGTCCGGGCAAACTCGAAGTCGCGGGTGTCATGCCCGGGCACAGCCATGATGGCGCCCGTGCCGTAGCCCATGAGGACATAATCGCTGATCCAGATGGGGAGATGCTGGCCATTCACCGGGTTCACCGCGTGGCAGCCCAGAAACACCCCCGTCTTCTCCCGGGTGGCCTCGGTGCGGTCCATCTCGCTCCGGGTGGCGGCCTGCTGCCGGTAGCGCGCCACCTCGTCCCGGACGCCGGGCGCGGTAAGGCGGTCCACCAGCGGATGCTCCGGCGCCAGAACCATGTACGTCGCCCCAAACAGGGTGTCGGGACGCGTGGTGTAGACGCGGATGGCAACGTCCTGCCCGTGCACGGCGAAGTCCACCTCGGCGCCGGTGCTCCTGCCGATCCAGTTGCGCTGCATCTCCTTGATACCCTCAGGCCAGTCCAGGCCCTCCAGGTCGTTGAGCAGACGCTCGGCGTAGGCCGTGATCTTCAGCACCCACTGCCGCATGGGCCGCCGGACCACCGGATGGTCGCCGCGCTCGCTGCGGCCGTTGATGACCTCCTCGTTGGCCAGCACGGTCCCCAGGGCCGGGCACCAGTTCACCGGGACCTCATCGACATAGGCCAGGCCCTTCTTGTAGAGCTGGCAGAAGATCCACTGGGTCCAGCGGTAGTAGCGCGGGTCGGTCGTGTCGACCTCGCGGTCCCAGTCATAGCTGAAGCCGAACGACTGGATCTGGCGTCGGAACGTGTCGATATTGCGCCGGGTGGTGAGGCGCGGGTGAGTGCCCGTCTGGATGGCATACTGCTCTGCCGGCAGGCCAAACGCGTCCCAGCCCATGGTATGCAGGACATTGAAGCCCTTCATGCGCTTGTAGCGGCAGACGATATCCGTCGCCGTGTAGCCCTCGGGGTGCCCCACGTGGAGCCCCGCGCCACTGGGGTAGGGGAACATGTCCAGCACGTAGAGCTTGGGCCTGGTGGCGTCCAGGTCAACAGCCCTGAACGTCTTGTGCTGCAGCCAGTAGTGCTGCCACTTGGGCTCGATGGCAGAGGGATTGTAGACACCTGACGTCGCGCTGGCCATGGATGCCTCCGTGGCGGGGGCATGGAGGCCCAGCCCGACCGCCGTCAACACACGCCGAACTCAATAGTCTACCGCGGTTTCGGCCGTTCGCCACCGTTGCGTGCGGTCAGGCAGGCCCGTATAGTACTCTCAGTTGCGGTCCCCGTCGGCCGGGCCATCGTGCGGTGCCCGCCTGCCGGCTTGCACCGGTTGCCACGGGGACCGGCGCAGTCACGCTCTATCCCCTGAGACGCCATGGCCAAGAAAACCTCTGAAGACGAGCCCGCTCTGGAACCCGAGGCCGAGAGCAGTGCCGAGGAGCTGAGCGAGGCAGAACTCGAGCGCAAACGGCGCCAGGAGATGCGCCGTGAGGCCAAACGCCAGAAGGAGGAACTCCGGCGCATCGAGAAGGAGGTGCGCGGACCCATGTCCAAGTGGGCCAAGATCGCCATCGGGGTGATCCTCCTCCTCATGGTGGCCGTCAGCGTGGTCGGCTGGCTGGTCTACTGCTCCTACTCGGTCAGCCTCCAGCGGGACAGCTTCACCGAGGAGTATAACCGGGCCGACCTCGCCCGCCTGCGGCAGTTCGCGCCCACGCAACTGGACACGGTCGAGCAGCTCAAGCAGCAGGCCGAGAACCGCGATGGGTCCCTGAACTGGCAGGAGGTCGTCACCAGGTACCGGGAGGCCGAAGAGGCCCTGGCCCAGGCCGGCGCCGCCGCCACCGCCAACTCGGGTGCCTACGACGCGGCCCTGGTGCGCTTCCGCGTCCTCAAGGAGGAAGCCGCCAAGAACCACTTGGACCAGTATGCGAAGGGGACCTGGGCCCGAGTCCTGGAGGCGGAGGCCTCCGCCACGGCCGAGCCGTCACAGGAGTTCTCCGTGGCCCTCGCCACCGACAAGCTGAAACAGGTCGTCGAGCTGCTCGAGAAGGCCTCGGCGACCTATCCTGCACTGCGGGAGTTCGACACCCTGAGCACCGAGTTGCGTCGACTGCGCCACAGTGTCGAGGAGACGGAGTGGGAGCACAACGTCCCGGAGGCCTGGAGCACCCTCCAGGGCCAGACCAAGCTGCTGGAAACGGCTCAGGAAGCGCTGGACTGGACCGGCGCCACGACGCACGGCCGGGAAGCCATGGCCACCATCGCCCCGGCCCTTGAGAAGATCGCCAGCCTCAAAGCCCAGGCGGCTGACGCCATCAGCGTCATGGAACAGGCCATCAAGACGGCCGAGGCGGCCGCCATGCCCGCCGCCAAACCGGATGTCTGGGCCAAGGCGACCGCCGCCGCCAAGTCCGCCCGGGAGGCCATGGCAGCGTCGGACTATGCTGGCGCCGTCAAGGTGGCCCAGGACGCCAACGGGCTCCTGGGGGAGGCCGGCGAGAGCGTCCGGCAGGCCAGGCTGTCCCTCAAAGACACCCTTGCCCAGGTGAAAGCCCTGTATGAAAAGGCCGTTGCCGACCAGGCCTTCTTCACCCAGAACTCCCCCGACGCCTGGCAGGCCGTCCAGCGGAAGTACCAGCAGATCCCCGAATTCTACCGCCAGAATAAGACCTTCGAGCTGGTGGCCCTGTGCACGGACCTGCGCCAGCAATTGGAGGCGATGGCCCAGGAACGCGACGCGGTGTTCGCGGATAGCCGGAACGCTGAGGCGCGTCTGGAGGCCATCGCGAAACTGCCGCTCTACGCGCATCTGCAGCGGAACTACGCGGAAGCCTTCGACAAGACCGACGAACTCCGCCGCACGGCCATGCGCCGACGCGACCGCGGTGAACTGCGGGAAGCACGCGACCTGCTGGTGCAGTGTGCGGACCAGATGGAGGGGCTGATGAAGGACCTGGACGGCGTGCGCTCGGGGGTCCTGCAACTCCGCACGTCGCTCCTCGACCGCAGGGGCCGGTTCCAGGAGGGGATCCGGCGCTTCCTCGGGGCCCAGGCCGAGGAGGTCGCCAGGAGCATGACCCGCCTGGAGCAACTGCTGACATCGAACCTCTACGTGGACGCCATGGCGGTGGCCAAGGGCGTGGACGGCGTCCTGCCCAAGAACCGGCTCCAGCCGGCCCTGCCCGGAACGGTCATCGACTACGAGAAGGGCCTCATGTGGATCGCCGATGGGGCAACCGCCGCCGGGGGCAACGAGGGCAAGCCCCTGGGCTGGTATGAGGCGCTGCGCTGGGCTGACGCTCTGCTCTTCGCCGGTTTCGACGATTGGCGCCTGCCCACGGAAGAGGAACTGCGGGACCTGGCGCGCCTGGCCCCCGCCGACCGGGACGCGCTGCTGCCCAACACCGCCAAGGGGATGCACTGGTCCAAGATCCCCTCGCCGGACGTCGAGCTAGCCCTGGCGGTCAACGTCGATTCCGCCACCATCAGCCGCGAGAACAAGACCAAGCTTCTCGCGGTTCGGGCCGTGCGCCAGCCGAACTGAGCCCGTCTGGGCCACGGGCCGGAGACCCGGGAGCGACCACCGTTTCACCCGTGCGCCCCGCATGGGCGCATCGGGTTCGCGGCTGGGTCGTGAGGAATCACTGCAGCCATCAGCCAGCCTGACCCGGGTCGGGAAGGGACCGATGGCCGTCGCAGGGGTGATGGTCTGTCGCCGGGCAGGCCTACTTCGGCAGGCGGGCGACGCGGGCGGCCAGGCGGCCCTTCTTCCGGTCCGCCTTGTTGGGATGGATGACGCCCTTCTTCGCCGCCTTGTCGAGGTCCGAGAAGCACTGGGTCAGGGCGGCCGTAGCCTGTTCGCGCTGGCCAGCCTCGAGCAGCTCATTAAGATGGGCTTCGCTGGTCTTGATCCGCGACTTGCTCGCGCGGTTCTGAGCGCGCCGCTTCAGGCTGCTGCGAAGCCTCTTCTTGGCTGAGTTGGTGGTCGGCATACCCGTTCACTGTCCTTCTGTGTCGGCGGCCTGTCGGCCACGTCATGCCATGGCCTCGTTATCAGGGCGGCCCTACGGTCATCTCGAACACGCCCCATGGCGCGATCAGTCTGGTAATGTGGCCGCACCGGGGTGGAAGTCAAGGCACGCGGACGCCGAAGCAGGGCTGTTTCGCGAAACCGTCGCCAGTCCCGCGGCCGCGGGACCGAAGTCCGTTCGGCCCAGGGCTCCCAGTCGGAGCCGCGCCCTACAGATGCAGGCACAGATCCGCCGCCCCGCAGCCCGCAGTCTCGGGACAGCCCTGCGCCGAAGCAGGGCCCGACGACGGTTTGTCGAGGGAGCTCTGGGTGCGAAGCAGCGACGGTGCTATATTCGCGCCACCCCGGGGAATGGCGCCCCCGCCCTGCCCCGGACCCGGTTCCCGCATGCAGACCGCGGATCGCAGGTCCCTTTGTGGGGACACTGACAGAGGAGTGCTGGCATGCCTGCCCGCCGAACCGCCCGCGGCCGAGGACGCCGGCGCAGAGGGTGCACGGCCCTCTGCGCCGCGCTGCTGGGCCTGCTCCAGGCACGCGCGGCGGAGGAAGCGACGGGGCCCGCTCCAGACCAGGCCGCGCCTGAGGTCCGGTTCAGGGCGCTGGACCTGCACGATCGGCGTGAAGCCCTGGCCGACGTTCTGCACCGCCTAACGAGCGAGCGTGACAGCCGGCGCGAGGAGCACCGGGCCTACATCGAAGCTGTCGCCGCCTTCCAGGCGGTCCAGAGCCCGGCGGACGACGAGGCCAGGCTGAAGGCCTGCATCGGCGTGGCGACCAGCCTGGAACGCCTGGACGAGCAACTCCGGGATAGCCGTCTGCGGCGCCTCGAGGTGCTGGATCGTGTCCAGGCGGAGGCAGGCCAGACGGACGGATCCGCCTCCGTGGAGGGAGCCAAGATCCTGCGCGAGGTGGACGCCGAAGTGCGGCTGATGCTGGCGCAGCAGGCCGAGCAGAGCCGCCGCATGGACGGACTGAAGCGGCAGGTCACGGCCCTGGCGAACGCCATCCCGCCACCGGCGGAGTTCCAGGAGGCGGGTGGCCCGCTGATGCGGCTGACCGGCAGGGGCCCCGAGGCGTTCTACGCCAGTACCACGCCGGCGACGGCTGGGCTTTTCCTGCGGTTCGTTCAGGCACAACCTCCCGGCCCGGCCCGCAGCGCCTGGGAGAGCCGCCTGGCAGGGGCGGCCCCGGAGTCCGTGCTGGGTGGCGTGTCCTGGCCGGAAGCCCAACGCCTCTGCGAGTGGCTCTCGTCCGAGGAGCGCGTACCGTACCGCCTGCCTTCGCTGAAGGAGGCCGAGGCCCTGGCTCAGGCCCGGCCCGGGAGCGCCGCCGCCTTCTGGTGCGCCGAGCCCTGGGCCCCGCGCGACCACCAGGAACGCCGAGACCTCAAGCGCTTCGGCGTGGACCTCGTGACCCTGTGGGATGGCACGGCTAAGCTCACCGGGAAGACGGGCCCCAGCGCCGAAGTGCCCTTCGCCAGGTACCCGTCCCTGGTCGTCTACCTGGTCACACCCATTCAGACGGGCGTTGCGCTGCGGTGGCAACGCGTGAGGGCCCAGCCTCCATGAGCCGGCCTCGTGCCCATACCCTCGTCTGCCGGCGCTGCCTGGTGGGACCCGCGTGCTGGGTGGCGTTCGCTGTCCTGCTGGTGACTGGGCCGGCAAGGCCCCAGGATGTGTCTACCGGCATCCGGCGCCGGGGGCAGTTCCTGCGCACCGAGTTGCTGCGCGCCGAGACCGAACAGACGTATTCCTGCGCCCTGGCGCCTACCTCCGGCAGCTACCCGACGTTGCTCTTCCGCCGTCAGGAGCGCGTCCGGCAGCACGAAGCACGCGTCTACGAGGTGGTGGTGGAGGACCGGGTGACCGACGCCGAGACGGGTCGGGACGGAATCACCTACCGGGCGCTGCCCGGAGAAGAGATCCGTGGCGAGACGACGACCCGCGAGACGGCCCGCGATCTGGGGGCCTTTGCCGACGCGCCCTTCGTGGTCAACGGGATCGCGGTCCAGACGGATGCCGCGGGCCTGTATGTGGATACCGCCCAGGCCCTGCTGGTTCCCTTCGATGACCTGTCCGTGAACGCCCTCGACGTGACCGTGCGCCACCAGGAACTGGGGACGGTCTCTTTCCGTGTCACCCGCTATCTGACCCTGCGCTGGCAGGAGAAGCGTCCCGACGAACGGTTGCGCCTGGTGCAGACGGACCTGCTGGTGGCGCTCGGGGCCGACTTTGAGCCGCTGACGCCAGCAGGCCATGAGGGGTTGCGCGTGAGCGTCTCGATGCCCGAATCGGTCGTGTGCGGCCAGGAGTGCGTGGTCCGGGTGGAAGCCCGGAACGATGGCAAACGGCCGGTCGCCTGCCTCGTGGCTCGGATCTTCGGCCGGCACGCCTGGCTCTCCGGGACGACCTTCTACCTCGGCAACATCCCCGCGGGGACCCACCGCAACTTCGAGCGCGTGATCCACATTCCCAACGGCGCTGACCTCGGACCGGTGTTCGCTGCGGTCGGGTTCTGGGATATCCTGGGGCCGATCCGGGAGGCCGTACAGCCTCTCTCCGGCACCGTGGTCGCCGGGGCCATCCCAGGCCCGGCGGCACCGACGCCCGCCGCGCCGTGACCGCTGGCCTCCCCCCACGGCCCGCCCCCCTGCCACCGGGGGCTCGTCACGTCAGGCCTCTCCGCTTGCGGGCCCGCCGCGGCTGAGCCGTACGAGAGGAGGCCGTTGCCGGGCCTCTCCGTTTTCATGGATTGCTCCCGCGGTACTCGGCGAGCGCAGCTTCAGGTGATGGGCGCCCGAAAACATAGCCTTCCCGGGGCGAATCACCCAGAACGCGGCCCTGACCGCTCGCCTCCTTCTGCCGAACGGTGACACGGTCGCAGCCATCGTGGATAACCCATGCATTGGGTGTCGTCGGGTGGCTCTTCGCCGTTACGGGTGAGTTCACAGCGGGCGCTCGGTCACGAGTGATCACGTAATGTCCGCCTGCTGTGGCGGCGAACTCCACGGGGGCGAATCCGACAGTCTCCCGTCGGTCGGAGTATGCCGCACGTACCGTGGTCGTTCCCACGGGGACGCGGAAGACGTCGCGTGAGCGCCAGAACGAAGTGGGCTGGCCATTGATGTGGGTTGGAAAGACACTTCCGCCATGGGGGTAAGCCGTTCCGCCCAAGACCGCGTGGGGCGCATCACCAGGCGTGTTCCTGAACTCGTTTGGATAGCGGCATGCTGCCGCAGCCAACGCGACGCAGATGCTCAAGGGCAGGGGCTTCGTCATGCACTGGCTCCCGTCCGACGCCAAGGCTCGGCAGCGGCA
>Ga0172371_10003657_pt1 | contig 23691 bp, 15 predicted proteins | sample Lak12m_FD_114543 | JGI IMG/M metagenome (GOLD analysis project Ga0172371, IMG submission 114543) | Freshwater microbial communities from Kabuno Bay, South-Kivu, Congo - kab_022012_12m | ecosystem: Environmental > Aquatic > Freshwater > Lake | place: Democratic Republic of the Congo: South-Kivu...
AACCGTTTGTGCCATACTTCATTCACCTCGTTGGTGATAGAATTATTGTAGCAAAAGCATTCTATCTTCTTGATCTCTCAAGAACAACGAGGTTTTTCATTTTTTTTGATCCGCGATTAAGGTACCGATCGCTACACTTCATAGGAATGCGCTGTCAAAGGAGCGACAACGAGTAAATTCGGCCCTGGCGGGTCTCCGAGGCGAAGTCAGGATGCGCGGTTCGTGGCGTACGAGATCTTCCTGGATCTGCAGTGAACCAGCCTTTCAACGTTACTCGTATGAAAGCTCATTGGTATCAGTCGCAGAGGGCCGGCTTGAGTCCTTGCAGCTTTCATGAGTGCTCACAGGTATCAATAAGAATATGTCTGGGATTATGATCGAAGGCGTGCGATTGACCCGAAAGTCGGGCCAGGCAAAATATGAAGGCACCTGCCAGGTTATTTTCCGAGTCCCTTTCTTCGCTGCAAGGTGACCCTGTTTATCAACCCTCTTCGATACAGTTTCCGCATCAGGCTTTGAAGTCCCTTACGAGAGAGTCTGTATTTGTGCATAATTTCTACATCGGTGAGGTTGTCTGCAATGTCCTGCAGCACATCGACGGCATTTACCACTGCCTTCCCGGACAACTTTCCGTCCAGGATCAGTGTAAGGTCACGAGTCTTGACGCCCATCCTCTGGGCAAGCTGTTTCCTGCCTATCAAACCGGTGCGCAGCAACTTCTTGTACATGCTGGCAAGCCCTCTTTTGGTAAGCCCGTGCTTTTGCATCAACTCCCTGTCGGACAGGTCGTTTGCAATGTCTTCGAGCACTAGCTTTGCACTTACCTTGGGCTTGTCGACGAAGACGTCGGTAAGCACCACCGTGATATTGGAAACGTCGATGAAGGGCTGAATAACTGGATCCACGTTCACGAACCGGACGTTGAGGCCCTTGGCCTTGATGCTCTCATAGTGCCGCGCCAATTCCACGGCAAAATCCCCGCAAACTGCCTGAACCCCCTTGAAGTCTATCAATATGCCCTTCTTGGGATTCGTGCTGAGCCACTCGACTGTGGTGTCCAGGAACTCCTCCACATGCTCCTGTTCGATTACAGGCGTGTCTACTTTCATCCTGAAGAAATCCTTTTCTTCGACAAGTGTAAAGACGAACTGATCGTCAATGTAGATCTTGGGCACCTCGGTCCTCCTGCAAGGGGACATTTGAAGTCTGCCCTAGTGTTGTACCAGCCCTGGACAGGTCTGGGATGCCCGCCTCGATCGGGCCTAACCTGTACACTCGGTTCTCGGCCTGACAGGAATGGATTGTCATCTCACGTTTGGTTAGATTAGCGCGGTTCCGAATGAGAAATATAGCGCTCTTGCCCGCTCCTGATCAAGAAAAAAAAGAGGGGAACCATGGCCATTCACTGGCGCGGGGCAGGTTCGCCGACGCCTGTCATTGCGGGGAGTGAAACGGTGTAACAAGACCGCGACATCTATTCAACTCTTCGATAGGAGGTAGACGCCCCATTCAGCCCTTCGGTGGGCCCAAAACGCGTCCTGTCGCGGAATGTCGTTTATAATATGGATTTCTTTCTCTATCTTACCGCCGATTTCTTTCACGAATGTCCTGAAATCGGTGATAGTGAGGCGGTGAATATCCGGCGTGTTATACCACGGGTGGGGATTGGTCGTGCAGACAGGTGTCTTACCGGTTACGACGTATTCGAGCATAGTCCTCCAATGCCCGAAATTAGGGAAGGCAACTATGGACTTTGAGCCCACCCTGAGCATTTCCTTGACCACCCGTTCGGGGTTGATCAGCTGTTGCAGGGTCCTGCTCAGGACAACGTACTCGTAACTGCGGTCCGGAAAGCCTTCCAGCCCTTCGTCCAAGTCGATGGTGATCACGCGAATGCCGCGCTCGATGCATCGAATGACCTTTTCCTGGTCCAATTCGACACCGCAGCCTTCTACTTCCTTCTCGTCGCGCAGCTTCTGCAGGAGGGTTCCGGAACCGCACCCCAGGTCCAACACCCGGGTTCCGGGAATTATCAAATCCGCGATGATGTTGAACCCTACTTCGAACTCGTGAAAGGGAGTCCGAAACTCAGAAACGTTTGCGCACACCGTTGAAGAACCCCCGGACGATCCGCGTCAGAGTAGGAATGCCTGCGCTGACGAGAAAAGAGTCGTGCCCATATGGCAAATCCAGTTCCACAAAGGAGACTTCCTTCTTCAGAGCTTGCATGGCACGTAGGATGGCCTTGGACATTGCCGTCGGGTACAGCCAGTCGGACGTGTACGAGACCACAAGCACCTTGGCAGTGACATTATTGAACGCGGTGACCAGGTCACCGTAGCTCCCCTCCAAGTCGAACCGGTCTATCGCCTTGGTGATGATAATGTAGGAGTCTTCGTCAAACCTCTGGACGAACACGCTTCCTTGGTGTTCCAGGTACGACTCCACCTCAAACTCGCCTCCTCCCGTCTCATCTTCTCCCACGCTGTACCTGTAGCCCTCCATGTCCGTCAGGGTGCGTTTACGGGCGAACTTTGCCTCCATGGTCTCTTCGGAAAGGTATGTGATGTGGCCGATCATGCGCGCTACTGCGAGACCTCTGCCGGTTTTTTTGAACTCGCCTGTTCCCGAGTCCAGGGAAACACATGCTGGATCGCAATAAATGGCGTTTCTCCCGACCCAGTTGAATGCAATCCCCTGAGGCGACAGTCGCGCTGTAGCAGCGATTACCACAACGGACCTGACCGCGCCGGGATGGCTGACAGCCCATTCCAGCGCCTGCATTCCTCCCATTGAGCCGCCGATTACGCTGTGGAGGCAATCTATCCCCAGGTGCTTCATCAGCATAGCTTGGACATTCACCATGTCACCCATGGTAACCCTCGGAAACGACCTCCCGTAGGGTTGGCCGGTAGCTGGATTGACGCTAGGGGGACCGGTGCTTCCTTTACAGCCTCCCAGGCAGTTCGAGCAGATGACAAAATACTTGTTGGTGTCGATCCCTTTTCCCGGGCCGATCATCGCGTCCCACCAGCCCAGCCTTCCGTTCTGATTGACACCCGCCGCGTGAGCGTCTCCGGAAAGCGCGTGCACAACCAGCACGGCGTTGTCCCGCTCGGGAGACAGCGTTCCATAGGTCTCATAGGCGACGGTCAGCGGCCCCAGGAAGATCCCGGACTCCAGCGTGATCCCGTCGAATTGCGCAAACTGCGTACTTACCTTGCCGTAGAGACCGTCAGAATCGGCATATTCTTTTGTCGCAGATCGCGGCATCGATAACTGGTCCTTTCAATATCCGCATCCGGACTCGAGCCATTCCCCATTCTTGGCATAAAAGCCAGAGGTTGTGACGAGTCCGCATCCTGCCGTGCGCGGCTCCTCTAGAGCAGTTGCCAAAAAGAAACGTCCCCGTTTGCCTATCCGAGCTGAAGAATTCAGCAAGCCCATTGTAGGGCCGTCTTGTTCGTCATTCCTGCGTAAGCAGGAAGCCAAAGTCTGGACCCCGGATCAAGTCCGGGTGACGGTGTGCATGCCCGGAAATCGGACAAGAATTTTGGCTATTGCGATAAGCCCGCACAGTCGAATCCTCCCGTTCCGCTTCAGCAGCGGGGGCTTGGAAGGCTTCCGAATCAACATCCCTATTCTATGACAGTTTCCCTTGCAAGGAAATGTTTCCTTCAAAGGTGTCTCTTCAGTTACACGGGGACTTTTCGCCGAGCTTACACATTACGACCAAAGCGAAGCAATCTCCTTACGTGGAAGGGCGGGTGATTGCTTCGAGCTCGCGGCCTCGCAATGACATCCCTCGGAGAAGTCGCTCCCCTGAGTAAGGGAATGGTTACCCTCTAAAGCGACCGGCCAAGCTGGCAAAATTCCGGAAATGTACAGGCATCGGTGGCTCTCGATCAATTGCCGGAGAAGTCCGGGAGTCTCGGCGGCTCGCCGCAGAAAGAAACCAGAACCTCTTGCAGAGAGTCGCGACGGCCCGCTGTTGCCATCTCCTTAAGAAACATCCCGGCCTCCAGGCTCTCAAACCAATGCGATCCGAAACGGATTCGAAGGAATTCCTCCAGGACGTTGGCCCCGGCCCACGCGTTCAAGTAATCCAGTGAGTAGAAATCCGGTTCCATATCAATGAGGTACCCTTCAGGTTCATAGATGAAGCCCGTAGCCCTTTGAAGATGCCGGCAATATGGACCTGAATCCTTGATATTTTTGTTTTCGTGGAGCTCCTTCTCGGCGAGAAACTTGCCAATGTACCGTCGAATCAGGCACAAGCGCTTCGTTTGGGATAGATCGGCCAGCTTTTCGGCCTCATCGCTCGGCATTCCTGCCACTGCGGTCAGCCAGTTGGCATCGGCCGTCAAGCCCATGAAGAGAAACGCAAAAGTCTCGTCAAGCGACGCGGAACGGTAAAGTCGCCTGTACGCGATGGGCAATCCTGAATCGACATTGCTCAAGAAAAAGGCGTGGCCCATCTCATGCAAGAGGGTTTCCACATCTATCAGACCTCCCACCGGTTTCATGAGCACGTATACTTCCCCTGGTATTTCAACTCCGATGCAAATTCCGTTGGGATTCTTCGAGGCATGGTTGGAGACATCGACAACAACGTCGGAACGTGAATCGATATCGAGCCCCAGATTGCGGAAAGTTCGGGCGACCAGATCCCTTGGTCCGGACAACGTGAAGTAATCGTCGAATCTCCTGATCCGCAGAAGGTAAAGGGCATGGTACCGGCTAAGACCTTCCATCGGTCTCCCTATTGTCTCTTCCACCCACGGAACTATGCGCCTGAAATGAGCGTCTTTGGTCTTGTCCAAATACGAGTCGAAGACTGCCTCCCGCTCCCGAAAGGACACCTTTTTCTTTTCCTCGGCAAAGCGCGCATAGTTCTCGAAACCGAATTTCTCGGTCACAGCGCGCACGGTCAGTTCCAGGATGCCCAGTAGCATGGGATTGACGATGCCCTTGAGGAAAATGGACATTTCCTTCTGCATCTGTTCCCGTTTGACAAAGTCCGGCTGAGACTGGAGCCACGGAACCACTTCCAGGGCCGGTATCTTCTCGCCGCTGACATGCATCCTCCCACGCTCCATGTAGAAGGTGAGCATGTCCCCTAAAGATGCTGTCTGTTCTTCCACGGCCAGATCCATGCAACCGAACAGGACGCGTTCCATAATGGCAGCGTCCTGCTCCTGTACCGGCGCCTTCAGGGCCTTTTTCAGGAATTCGACGGTCTTCGGCCTCAAGGGAACTGGGTGTGATTCTAATATGTCCAGAGTGTTCAGCGCCGATGGGTTTCCACGGAGCTGGTCGACAGATAGCCGCGCCAGTTCACGGTGAATCGCGTCTATCTCTTCAATGACTTTATCCACTGTCATTCGACTCAAGGTGTCGCTCCCCCAAAAAAAAACCATAGTACCAGCATCGCACTCGCTGAAGCATCTTCGGATGGCTTCCACGTGAGCGGTGAACAGGTCGCCGCTGGCAGTAACAAGGGTAGCCGGTGCCGGACGTCAGGTCAAGATGGCTCGCGCACCACGGCTTATATAAAGCAGAATCAATTGCCACGGGCTGCGACACAGCATCATGCTGACCGCTTGTAGCCGTCTCAGTCGTCCGAGTTACAGGTTTTGTCGGTCCGGAATGTCCTAAGGTTTCTTAGCCGATTGTTCAGGCCCATTTAGTGCGTTGGCCGGAGTAATTACGCTGTCCGTTGTTTCGGCGATTCGGCTTGTTAGGATTGGTGCGGCGATTCTTGCTGTTCATGAGGCAATCCCAGGAACAGTAACCGTAGACCGAGTAGGTCATGGTCTGAATCGCGGTATACTCTCTACCGCACGTCTTACATCTTTGCAAAATTTTCCTCCTTGGCCGCGATCTTCACGGCCTCTTTTGTTTTGCGAGCTCAATAGAGCCCTGCTTACGCATATTCGCAACTCGAAAAAGCGTTTCAGCCGTTGTGGAGTGGAATAAGGTCCGGTGTATAGTCGCTCTACAAATAGGTGTCAACACTTTTCAGCACCCTCCTGTTCCTCCCTGTGAAATCCACGGACTTTCGTGAGTGCGAAGGAAGACCCGGTCCACTGTACCAACCAGCGCAGGAACGCGGTCAAAGTTGGTTGCACAGTCTCACCGTGTCGGCTACCCCCTGGATGGGAAACTTTTCAAGAAAAACAGTCCAAACACGTGACTGGGTACCCTTGGGCGGTGTCCGCAAGGGCAATTTACAGGCCGGTGAACTGTTGCTCCCGACGCGAGCGTGGGGTTGAGCGCGTTAGATACGGAGCCACAACTTTTGCCACGGGACTTGGCTCCGCATCCCGTGCAAACTCAACGATAAGGCCAACCCTGGCCTTCCATTATGATGTAAAGACAGCTATCCCCTGCAGAAGTTCGCAGGCTCTCCCATCTATGAGACTAAATTTTTCGTCCAGGAAAAAATGCCGCCCCGCCAGGTTGAACAATCGCTAAAATGGACAGTGCTGGTAATTCCTTTTAATTGGAAGGACCGTTGGGGTCACCCCTTCATGCCGGCCGCGGCCACGTCTGATTCCCGTGTTGGCGTCTCCTATAAATAGATTTATCATTTGCCGTGAAGCTTGTCAAATCTCTAATTGCGGATTACGCGAGAAATAGGTTCAGCGTTAGCATTCGCTTGCTCGACGAAGGGACTTCTCCGGGGTATGTCATTGCGAGGGCCCACGCCCAAGGAATCTCCCGCCCTTCAAGGCAAGGAGATTGCTTCGCTTTGCTGGCGATGACTTGGGCAGGCGAAACGCGCCCCGTGTAACAAAAGGTTGCGGTTCAGTAAGGATCAAGTGTCTCCCTGGGAGCGTCGCGGCCGGTTACATGCCGCGCTGCCGTGGCATTTCGGGCTTCGTGGCCGGGCCTGTGCGCGTATCAAACCGACCCAGAGGGAACGAATCGTTTTGACTTTCAGCCCCCGATTCTTTATGGTACACGATTGCCTCAGCATATTCCCGTGAGATTACAACATGATCGAGTACTCTAAACTGGTAGCGGTCTTGGCGGTATGTTTGCTAATGAGCGCTTGCGCCGCGGCCAGATTCCTTCAAGGGGGAATTCACAGAGAACTCGATGAAGACCTTACCATCGTTAAGTTGACTGAAGATCCCAACGCGTATCTCAACAAGGACATCGTCTTCTCAGTGCGGTTCTACAAGAAAGGCGATCTCCCGTGCCCGCTGGGAGAGGACTATGTCAATTTTATGATTGCCGACAGAGTCAGCTACATAACTCTGAACAAGGTCTGGATCAAGAAGGAAAAGGCAAAGGTCTTGGACGGCCTGAAGGAAATGCAAACCATCATTATGAAGGCGAGGGTTTTCAAAGCTGACAGAGAGAAGGACCCTAATCTGGAAGCCATCGAAATTGTCCCGGAGTAGAATGAGTCTTGTCCGGTCCCTCGCCGCAGTCTCGCTCATGCGCACTTCCGTTATGGCCTGCGGCGGATTCGACAGGCTTTACGTATTTGCCGGATCGATACCCCGAATAGCACAGTGACCGGTACCGTCGGTTGCACCGCAACCAACCGCCCAGCCCGGCACCGCAGGAGACGATATTGCGGAAAATCCTTGTTACCAGCGCCCTTCCCTACGCAAACGGCGACATTCATATAGGGCACCTCGTCGAGTATATCCAGACAGACGTGTACGTGAGATTCCTTCGGCTCATCGGTGAGGATGTCATCTATATGTGCGCGTCCGACGCTCATGGAGCCCCCATTGAGATAAACGCTTCCAAAAGAGGCATCCTGCCGCGCCAGTTGGTGGACGAGTTCCACAGGACGCACCAGGAGGATTTCGCCCGTTTCGAGATAGGTTTCGACGAATTTTACACCACTGATTCTCCTGAAAATCAGCGGCATTCGGAGACGATATATGAGCGGGCCAAGGGAAAAGGTCATATAGCCTCCAAAGAGATCGAACAGTTCTACTGCGAACAGTGCGGCCGCTTTCTTCCTGACCGGTACATCAAAGGGACCTGCCCCAAATGCGCGGCTCCCGATCAGTACGGGGACGTGTGTGAAAACTGCGGAGCCACTTATCGGCCCACGGACCTGGGTGACGCTCGATGCGCGATCTGTGGCGCCATCCCCGTTCTGCGGAAATCCAGGCATTACTTTTTCCGCTTGTCTGATTTCAAGGATTTTCTCCAGCAATGGACATCGGAAGAAGACCGGCTTCAGGAAGAGGTAAGGAGATTCGTGCAAACCTGGATCGACGAGGGGCTGGAGGATTGGGACATCTCCAGAGACGGACCCTATTTCGGCTTCAAGATCCCGGGCGAAGAAGACAAGTTTTTCTACGTGTGGCTGGACGCTCCTATAGGATACATAGCTGCTACAGAGCACTACTGTGCCTCCCGGACGGACAGGAATGTCGACGAGTACTGGCTCAGACACGATACGGATGTCGAAATCCATCATTTCATCGGCAAGGACATAGCATACTTTCACACTCTGTTTTGGCCCGCGATGCTACGCGCCGCAGACTACCGCACCCCAGACAAAGTCCACGTACACGGATTCCTGACAGTAGACTCCCGCAAGATGTCAAAGAGCCGCGGCACGTTCATAACCGCGCGCCAGTTCGCGGACGCTCTCAATCCCTGGTACTTGCGGTATTATTATTGTACCAAGATGGGCAATTCCATAGACGACTTGGATCTGAACGTGGAAGAGTTCGTCAACAGGACCAACGCGGAGTTGGTGAACAATATCACCAATCTTATCAGCCGAGTGATCGGATTTCTTAACAAGCGGCTTCAATCAAGACTTGGCACCATCCCCAGCGAGACTCATGACCTCGCACGAAATGTGAAGGCCGCGGTTGATCGAGCACGGGGATTTTATGCCGATCTCCGCTTCAACCTCGCCGCCCGGGAAATACTGGCCATAGCGGACCTCGCGAACAACTACGTGCAGCAGCACGAGCCTTGGAGCACCATTAAGAAGGATCCCGAGCAGGCGCGCAATGACCTTACCTTTGCCGTGAACTGCATCAAGACGATCACAGTACTCCTCAAACCGATGCTACCCGCATACAGCCACGTCATCGAGGAGCTACTCGGTTTGACCGACACAAAGTGGGAGGACGCACGCTTCGATCTGGAAAAGAAGCCGGTAGGTACCTTTTCCAAGCTTCTCGAGCGCCTGGAGCCGGGAGTACTCCAAAAATTGATCGACGCGAGCCGCGCCGAACTTACGGAGAAGCCTGTCGCAACCCCTGAGCCCATACCGCCGTTCAAAGACGAGATCAACATCGACGACTTTACTGCCGTGGACCTGCGCGTGGGCCGAATAGTCGCAGCAGAGGCTGTAGAGGGCTCTGACAAACTCCTGAGGCTGGAAGTGGATCTCGGCCGGGAGACGCGGACGATCTTCGCCGGCATCAAGTCGTCTTACGATCCTTCCCGAATAGTCGGGATGACGGTGGCAGTCGTGAGCAACCTCAAACCGCGAAAAATGAGATTCGGAATCAGCCAGGGGATGGTTCTCGCATCGGAGGACAGCAACGGCAAAATAGTGCTTTGCCAATTCGATTCCTCTATCCCTCCCGGGACCGTAATACGATAGGACAGGGAGAAAAGTCCGCGCCAGTCCTAAGCACGCCATTTCCCAAATGGAGTACCATATTCGGGGAACCTCGACCGATACGGTTCGCTGCGCTCAGTACATCCTGCGCAAATGCGCTTGCCCTTGAGGAAGTGAATGGTTGCATAACGCTTGCTGAAAAACCTTGCCGGCCGCAGCCGTAAACAGTAGAATCCACAAAGTTGCCTTTTCTTCAACTTCGTCCGGCGAATAGACTAGGAGCTAAGATCTTCTCTAGGCATTGTCCTCCATAAGTTTTCGGTATTCAGGGGTTTTGGGGCTTCACAGACACACTGCTAATGCATTGATGGACTTCACCCCCTCTTCTGTCCTTCAGGAGAACGGGATTGACGTTGCCGGTAATACACACAGAGGAAGGAGAGTCAAATGGCAGTAAAGATCTTTCTAAACGAAGACGAGCTACCGCGTCAGTGGTACAACATTGCTGCGGACATGCCCAACCCGATGCAACCCCCCCTGCATCCTGGGACGGGCCAACCCGTCGGCCCACAGGACCTGGCCCCCGTGTTTCCTATGAATCTCATTGAGCAGGAGGTCAGCACACAGAGATGGATTGATATCCCTGACGAGGTCCTGGACAAGCTGCTTATATGGCGCCCCAGTCCTTTGTACCGTGCTGTCAAGCTCGAAAAGTTGCTGAATTGCCCCGTGAAGATCTATTACAAAAACGAAGGAGTAAGCCCGGCGGGAAGCCACAAACCTAACACGGCAATCCCGCAGGTATATTACAACAAGGTCTTCGGAATAAAGAGGATTTCTACGGAAACAGGCGCTGGGCAATGGGGAAGCGCCCTCAGCTTTGCCTGTAACCAGTTCGGGCTCGAAGCCAAGGTCTACATGGTCCGGATAAGTTATGAGCAGAAGCCCTATCGCCGCTTGATGATGAACACCTGGGGGGCCACCTGCGTTCCCAGCCCAAGCACCGAGACAGAGGCCGGCCGAAAAATGCTTGCACAGGACCCCAATTCCCCGGGGAGCCTCGGCATAGCAATAAGTGAGGCCGTCGAGGATGCAGTCACCAGCGAAGCGATGGGAAGACCTCTGACTCGCTATTCTCTGGGAAGTGTGTTGAATCACGTTTTGCTGCATCAGACCATCATAGGACTGGAAGCCAAGAAACAGATGGCAAAAGCGGGGGACTACCCTGACATAGTCATCGGCTGCGCTGGCGGTGGAAGCAACTTTGCAGGATGCGCGTTCCCGTTCCTGGCCGACAAGATCGCTGGCAAGCAACTGCATGTAATCGCAGCCGAACCTACGTCTTGTCCCACCATGACCAAGGGCAAGTTCCTCTACGACTTCGGCGATACTGTTCAGATGACCCCTCTGCTGCCCATGCATACTCTCGGACACGGTTTTGTTCCCGCTCCCATTCATGCCGGCGGACTTCGCTACCACGGTATGGCGCCGCTAGTAAGCCAGCTGATAGTGGACGGCCTGATCGAACCGCGGGCCGTGCCTCAACTGGAGACATTCGCAGCCGGGATAAAATGGGCTCGGTCGGAAGGCTTCATAAGCGCTCCTGAAACCAACCACGCCATCGCGGTGGTTATACAGGAAGCCTTGAAAGCAAAGGAAGAAGGTAAGGAAAAGACCATACTGGTCAACTGGAGCGGCCATGGTCTAGTGGACCTCGCGGCATACGACGCGTACTTCCAAGGCAAGTTGGACGATTTCGAGTTGCCGCAAGCAGACATCGACAATGCACTGAAGGCGCTTGAAGGATTCCCGAAACCTAAAATGTGACCGGACGCTCCAGACTGGATTGACAGTCAAACGGAGAGGCTTCCAATCTGCGATTTGCCGCACTAAAGATGCTGTACCGGGGAACCTTTTTCTTGCCGCAAGAGGTTCCCCGGACACTCTTATGAAAAATCGCGCGCCGCTGGTTGCACAGAAAAGGCATCCTGACACAAAGCATGGTAAACTGGATTGGGATTGGCGGCTATCAAGCAGAATGCCGTTTCTGACTAAGATTTAGAGGACTGGTGCTTACCTCATGGCTGATTCGGGTAAAAATCCCCCTTACGAAGAAACACAGATTCGCTGTCCCAGACTAGGCGGTACGGTAAATTTCGAGTATTGCCGTGTCGAACGGATTGATCGTCCTTGCGCCCGATCGCTGGTTTGCTGGGCGGCCCATTTTGATGTAGAAGGCTACTTCCGAGAGGTTCTTTCTGCGGAGGCATTTGATAGTTGCTTTGCCAAAGAGCCTCAGTCAAAAATAGCCAGTCTTATCGAGCTAATAGAACAAGCCAAGAAAGTCGCTCAACAGAAACCAAACTGATAGTTCAGAACGACCCGGCAAAATAGAATTGGTAGCGTAGCATCCCTTCCAACATTATACGCTTGCCCTCATATTGATTTGGCAGCCATTTGCTTCACGGAGTCCCTTGATGGCTGATAGGATAAAGGATTTGATCCGACTTAAGATGCGATCCCGTGGAATTTCACCGCCCGCGGTAGATAATTTCTTGAGAATGGTCGATCAAGTACGCCAGCAGGAATCCGCTTATATCCCAGTCGACCAGGTTGTCAGCCCGGCCGCTGGCCAAACGTTGGAGCCCCCGGTCTGTCCGAGCGACCTGCAGGATCTTTGCCGCAAGGGCATGGGCCTCATGTCAAAGGTAGCGGTTGTCAAGCTCAACGGCGGCCGAAGCACTACCATGGGGGGCCAGGTGCCCAAGGGGATATTGACGGCTAAGAACGGGCTGTCGTACCTGGAGATCATCCTGAAACAGATCCAGGCCTCCAGGCACCAGGCGGAAGCGGACATACCGCTGATCCTGATGAACAGCTTCTTCACACATGAGCCTACCCTGGATATCATTAGCCGGTTCAACATTCCCGCTTTTACGTTCATGCAGAACCAGGTGCCCCGGCTCGACGAAAACTCCTTGGCGCCGCTGGAAACCGGGACAGACGACGACTGGGCCCCCCCAGGTCACGGCGACGTATACCCGGCTCTCAAATTCAGCGGTTTGTTGGACAGACTCCTCACCGAAGGCCGAAAATGGGCCTTTATGTCCAACCTTGATAATCTCGCAGCGACGGTCGAACCCTGGATACTCGGTATGATAGATGAGTATGGGATAGAATTCCTCCTGGAGGTTACGGACCGCACGGAATTGGACAGGAAGGGGGGGACGCTTGTCGTTCGCGGCAATCGGCTGGAACTCATGGAGATAGCTCAGGTCGCTCCCGGGGAGCGGCAGGAGTTCATGGACATCAACCGGTTCAAGGTATTCAACACCAACAACGTCTGGGTGGATCTCGAGGCCTTGGCCGCTGCTCTCAACAACCATTCACTCAAGCTGCCGGTCATTCAGAACAGAAAAAAGATAGACGGATGCGACATCATTCAGCTGGAAACCGCCATGGGCGCGGCTATGGGGGCCTTTGCGCGGTCGCGGGGCTTGAAAGTAGGCCGGGAGCGGTTCTTCCCCACCAAGAAGGTGGAGGATCTGTTCGTGCTGCAGTCTGACGCATGCGTGCTGGATTCCATGTACCGGGTCAGGAAGAACCCGCAACGTTCAGCAAGACTCCCGATCCGGCCGTCTGTCTTGTTTGCCTCCGATTTTCTGGATTCGCCTTTGAGCATGTGTCATCGGTTCGAAGATCCGTCTTCCGTTTCCCTCGTACGGGCCCATTCCTTCGATGTCTCAGGAGGGGTCTTCTTCGAGACAGACGTGCGAATCGAGGGACATGTTACGGTGGCCGCCCCCGCCGGCCAAACAGTGCACATTACCCGGGGAAGCGTCCTCAGAGACGGCAAGTACCCGTGACATGAACAGGGTAGCGCAGAGCCTTGACCCGGAAGCGTTTGCGCTTTGAACTGCGGTCAACGTACTTGGCTAGGAAATGGTGGTGGACGTGTCAGCATTCACACGGACGTCCTTGCCTTAGAGGGGCATGGGGTGGGTATGAGGCAAGCCCCCCTGGAGACTACTTTCAAGCGAAAGGAACCATCATGGCAGATTCCGAAAGGAAAGCACTGGCTTGTTTCAAGGCTTATGACATACGCGGCCGCATCCCCGATGAGATCAACGAGGAGATGGCTTATAAAATAGGCAAAGCGTATGCGACTCTGCTGTCTCCATCAAGGGTTTGCGTCGGTAGAGACGTCCGCCTTTCTAGTGAATCCATGGCTGCAGCGCTGACCAGAGGCCTGAATGCCCAGGGATGCGATGTGGTGGACATCGGCCTGTGTCCGACGGAAGAGATCTATTTCGTTACCTCCGAGATGAAACTCGACGGCGGCATCATGGTAACAGCGAGCCACAATCCCATGGATTACAACGGCATGAAATTGGTCAGGGAGCAGTCGCGCCCAATAAGCGGGGATACCGGACTCAAAGACATCGAAAAACTGGTAGTAGAAGAAAGCTTTGCTCCGGAATCGTCCCGAAAGGGCTCGACACGAACAGTCGATTGCAAGGACTCGTTTGTCGACCATCTCCTTGCTTATGTGGATCCGGCTCAGATGAGCCCACTCAGGGTGGTCATGAATTGCGGCAACGGATGCGCGAATACCATCCTCGAGAAACTCGAGGATAAACTCCCTATCGAATTCGTCAAGATGTTCCCGGAACCGGACGGCACTTTCCCTAACGGGATACCGAATCCCATTCTTCCCGAAAACCGGGGTGTCACCTCGGAAGCGGTGTTGGCGCACAAAGCAGACTTGGGGATAGCGTGGGACGGGGATTGTGATCGCTGCTTTTTCTTCGACGAGAAGGGAAACTTCATCGAAGGATATTATATTGTCGGTTTTCTGGCACAGGCCTTTCTGAGAAAGAAACCGGGACAAAAGATAGTACACGATCCGCGCCTGATCTGGAACACAGTAGAGATGGTCCGGCAGGCAGGTGGATTTCCGGTCATGAGCAAGGCCGGCCACGCGTTCATAAAGGAGAGGATGCGGCAGGAAGATGCGGTGTACGGAGGCGAGATGTCCGCCCACCACTACTTCCGGGATTTTGCATATTGTGACAGCGGGATGATCCCGTGGCTTCTGCTCGTCCAGACTCTCAGCCGCGCGGGGAAACCAATGTCGTCTCTCATTGAAGACAGAAAGGACAGGTACCCGGTGAGCGGGGAAATCAACCGCAAGGTCACAGATCCTCATGGAGTGTTACAAAAAGTAGAGGAGAACTACAAAGGCCGCACCAATCTCATTGACCACATCGACGGCCTTAGCATGGAATTTGACAACTGGCGATTCAACCTCAGACCATCCAACACGGAACCCGTGATCAGGCTCAATGTGGAAGTCAGGCAGGACAAAGACCTTTTGAAGGAAAAGACGGAGGAACTACTGAGCCTTATAGAACGCCTGCAGTGAACGCGGCACTCTCAACCCGCTGGGGGCTGGCACGCTAAACACAGATCTTACGAGGGGATCGCGTGACGAAAAAGCGGTAGACGCGCTCGCGGCGTTATGAGGGCCGCTAGACTCTGATCGACAGATCGATCACGTGTCCTGCGGGGTTAATCCAGACCATGAAGCTGCTGGGTTTCCTTTTCTTTGCCCTGGTTCTTATTTCATTGAGGCGAGCGTCGGGGAGGTCGACTGGGGTGGCCTTGAGAAAACGATTGAGGTCTCTGAGAGTCCTGAAATACTGAATGGTCATGGGAAGTTCTCCTCAGACAATATTTCAAGCCGACTCGGTCGGCGCTGGGTGGGGTGATGTAAACAATGATTTATAACACGCTGGAGACGGCAAAGCAAGACTTGCTCCACCGACTGTTGAAATTACAATGCGTTTGAGAGGTCCGGCAGAGCTACGGTCAATGCTTAGGCTGTCTTTCAGGGGGGCGCTGAGCAGCCGGGACCGGCTGCACCCGTTGACCTTCCAGAAGGCTTTCTCCCATATCCAATATGACCTGCTCCCCTTCGGCAAGCCCTGAACTGAGTCTTACCGCTTTGCCATCGCTTTCGTAAACCGTGACCTCCTTGAGATGCACTCTGTTTCCTTTTGCAAGGGCGACCACGAATGATTTGTCTCCCCGCATTACAAGTGCGGGCGCTGGGATTTCCGTGAACGGCATGGTCCGGATCCGCAAGACAACCTGAACGAAACTCCCTGCCAGAATCTTTTCGTCATGATTGTCCACGTCGATTTCCACCAGCATGGTGCGGGTCTTGGTGTCCAATTTTCGGCTCGTGCGGCTCACGAACCCGGATAGTTTGATGTCTCCTCGAACCGCATCGAAGATCTCCACGCCATCTCCTGTTTGTACGAAACTCGCTGTCTTCTGATCCGGATACACATAGACTTTGAGTCTATCCAGTTGCGAGAGGGTCACCACGGGCTGAGAAGTGGTCTGCCCGGTGATAGCACTCTGTATGAGAGCCCCCGGATCCACATAGCGAGCTGTCACCGTGCCGGCGAACGGTGCGCGCATGAGTTCGTAATTCTTCTGAGCGAGAAGTGCTGCTGCCATTTCTTCGGCAGTTTTGGCTGCGGCCTCCGACTGTTCCGCTGTTTGCGGAGAGACTGTATCCTTTTTGAGCAATTCATTGTTACGCTGAGCGACAAGCCTCTTGCTCACAGCATCGGCCACGGCCGCGTCATATTGCCGGTCGAGTTCAGGTGACTGAATTACCGCGATAAGCTGGTCGGCACTTACTTTATCGCCCTTGTCCACGTTAATGGCGCTGAGATAACCACTCACTTTGGAATAGAGCGTGGTCTCCAGATAGGGGCGCGCTTCGCCAACAAGAGAAACGGATCGCATGTCCGGGGCCCGTGTTGCCGTCGCCACCCGGACGCTTGGACCGGCCTGCACTCTGGCCATGCGCGTCTGAATCTCCTTGCGCACGTGCAATCTTTGTTTGTACGCGAACGCGGCAACCAGCAGTACGGCAGCAACAATGATGAAGACACCCGAGATCCTGAAAATGCTCTTGGACCTCACTTCGGAGGGCTCATTCATGATCCGGTTTCCTGTCTGCCACTGCCCACCCCCCGCTCCTCTCACGAAATCGTTTTTCAAGCACATGCTTTGTGGGAAGAGACTTTCGCATGAGTGTATAAAACAGCGGCACAATGAAAAGCGTGACCCCTGTGGCAGCAATCAGGCCGCCGATCACCGCGCGGCCCAGGGGTGCATTCTGTTCACCTCCCTCTCCCATCGCCAGTGCCATGGGAAGCATGCCGATAATCATGGCCAAAGCCGTCATCAATACCGGGCGCAGGCGCGTCCTTGCGGCTTCCAGAATCGCTTCGTGCGCGGACATTCCTTGCTGCACGCGGGCGTCGTTAGCAAAGCTCACCAGAAGGATTGAATTGGACTGGGCTATACCAACAGCCATGATCGAGCCCATTAATGATTCCACGTTAATGGTGGTTCCCGTAAAGACCAGCATCCACAGGATTCCTGCCAACGCTCCCGGGACAGCCATCATGATGATGAAGGGATCGAGCCACGACTGGAAAAGCACGACCATCAGAAAATAGACAAGCGCGATAGCCAGAACCAAGCCCATCCCCAAACTACGGAAAGATTCGTTCATCACTTCATTCTGCCCCCGCAATGTGATGAATGTTCCCGGCGGGAGATCGCCCAGATCGGCTATTTTCCCTTCGATATCTCTAGCGACGGATCCTAGATCCCGTCCTTCAACCGTGGCTCCCACATTCAGCACGCGTTGGACTGTGTAATGGTTGATGTTTTCAGGACTGACCTTATGGTGAACTTTGGCCACGGTAGCCAGCGTATCGGCGGAGAGTTGAGGGGTATCGGTAGGCAGGGGAAGAGTTTGCTGCTGCAGCAGCGCTTGTGATGACGGAGCCGTAAGCGGAATGGATTCGAGGCTGCCAATGGAATCCACACGCTGGAACGGCACCTGAACGGCCACGGTATAGTTCACGTTATTCGCGGGATTGAGAAAAAAAGACGGGGCAGTCAGGCTGCTCGACGATAGAGCGATAAGCATGCTTTGGGCCACATTCTGCTGGGTTAAACCCAGATTTGCGGCGCGGATCCGATCCACGTCGACCTGTAGAGCTGGATAATCGAGTACCTGACTGATGTGGACATCTTCCAGACCCGGAATCTGCCTCATTCCGTCTTTGAGGCGGCGGGCGAATTCATACGAACGGGAAAAGTCCGTCCCCTCGATCTGGACGTCAATGGGAGAAATAAGTCCGAAGTTCAGAACCTGCGTCACTATATCTGCAGGTTGGAAATAGAAGCTGGCCTCCGGAAACTCTTGCGTGAGTGCTTCGCGCAGCTTTTGCCTGTACATGGCGGAAGGGCGATGATTTTTCTTCAGTGCGATGCGGATGTCCGCGTCCATTCCTGCCACGTTGTCAGTCTGCACAAACGCGAGGTTGTAAAAGATCGGCACTCCGATCATGTCGATGATCGTCTCTAGATCCTCTTCCGGAACAATCTCCCGTATGCGCTTTTCCACCTGGTCTACGAGTCTTTCGGTCTCCTCAATGCGCGTCCCGGGGGGGCCGCGAAAATGCAGCTTCATCAGACCGGCATCCACTGCCGGAAAGAAATCCATTCCCACGACAAATATGAGCCCCGCGCTGACAATCAAAACAACCCCTCCCGCTGCAAGGGTGAAAGTGCGGTGGCTCAACGCGTCTTCAAGGGCCCGCATGTATGAATGTCGAAAACGCTCGAACACCGCGTCCCGGCGTCTGTTCAACTCGGCGGCCAAGCGTGCAACCCGACCCTGAGGCCTGCCACCGGACTCACTGTCCCGATCCGAATGGCGCTCCCCAGCCATTAACATGTCGGACAATGTCGGCACCAGAGTCCTCGAGAGCAGGTAAGACGCAAGCATGGCCGCCACCACCGCGAACGCAAGCGGTGTAAACAGGTATTTCGCCGGACCGCTAAGGAGAACGACCGGAAAGAACACCACGCATATTGCAAGAGTGGCTACGATTGCCGGTACTGCAACCTGGCTTGCGGAGTCCAATACCGAGATCAACAGCGGTTTACCCAGCGCCCGGTTTCTATGAATATTTTCAACCTCCACCGTGGCGTCGTCCACAAGCATACCGATGGAGAGCGCCAATCCGCCCAAGGTCATAATATTAATACTGTATCCCACGAGATGCATTGCGATGATTGCAGCAAAGATACTAAGAGGTATGGATGAGGATACCACAATCATGCTGCGCCAGCTTCCAAGGAAAATCAGTATCATAAGTGAAACTAGCACAGCTCCCAGTACAGCTTCCCGCGCCACTCCCTCGATGGCAGCCCGCACAAAAATGGATTGGTCGAAATCGATCTTAAGTTCCAGGCCTTCTGGTGCAACCTGTTTGATAATGGGCAACGCGTTGCGCGTGGACTCGACTACCGCCAACGTCGACGCGTCCGCGTGTTTGAGAATTGCCAGGTACGTGGCCCGCCTTCCGTTTACTCTGACAATGTTCGCCTGCTCAGCGTAGCTGTCTGAAACTCGGGCCACGTCTCCAAGATATACAGGAGCAGTTCCCACAACTTTGATGGGAATCGTCTTGAATTCGTCCACCGAAAGGGGACTCGAGTTCGTCAGCACGTTGTATTCTCTCGAACCCATTCTGGCGGTGCCCGCCGGTATGATCACGTTGGAGGTCTGAAGCGCGTTGACTACGTCAGCAGGTGACAAACCCGTGGCGGTCAAAGCACTGGGGTCAATGTCGACCATGATCTGGCGGTTTTTGCCACCGAAGGGAGCGGGAGTCGCCAGGCCAGGTATTGTAAAGAGCCGCACGCGTATGAAATTCAGCCCGTAATCAAAGAGCTGTTCCTCTGGGAGCGTCTTGCTGGACACAGTAAGTTGGGCAACCGGGATATTGGACGCATTGAATTGGACTATGACTGGCGATTGAATGCCGGGCGGCGCTATGCGCAGCAGTGTGCTGGAAACCGATGAAATTTGCGAAATCGCAGCCCCGATTTCGGTTCCTGGATAAAAATATATTTTGAGCATTCCCGTGCCAGGGATGGATTGTGATTCTATGCGTTGGATACCGTTTACCGTCGTGGAATAGGCCCGCTCAGCAATAAGTACAACGCGGCGCTCCATGTCTTCCGGGGGCAAGCCGGGATAATTCCAGACGACGATTACCACTGGTATGTCAATTACGGGAAATATGTCTACAATCATTCTCGACAGAGAGAGCAATCCCATCACAAGTATCAGAATCGACATTACGGCAACTGTATAAGGGCGCCTCAAGGCCAGACGAACAATCCACATTTTGTGCCCCCCGGGCATTCAGCGTATATCATTTGTGCGCGAACATTTCGCAAGCGCGGGTTGTATGCCACTTGTGCGCAATTCCGTCACAAGAACCAATAATAAATTAAGTATATCCTGCCTCATACGGGCGGGCAATCGAAAAAGAGCCGTCGTGGTATCCATTCAGTTATGCAGAGGAGGTTCGCCGGCTCTTGTCATTGCGAGCGTAGCGAAGCAATGACATGCTCCAACGGAGTCGCTCACCGCACGTATGTAAATGGTTAGCCGTCGTGAACTCGTTCGGATATTTGTGGAGTTTACCGCACAGGCCCCTGCACTTCATCGAATGCAGCACGCACGGCCTGGGCCATTTTCTCCACGGTGCCACTTCCCCAATAGTGGAGGAAGAATATGCGGGGTTGCTCATCGAGCATGTGATTGTGCACCGCTAGAATCTCAATCCCCCCGTTTCTCAGGGCACGGATGACCCGATTCACCTCCGGAGCGGTCATAGCCACTTGGCCCGCCACGACAGTGCGGTCGTCAGTTCCCATAAATGCGGACCATGAATTTAATCCCATGCTGGCCGTCATCTCCATCCCGTGGCTTATCACGCCGGGCCGCCCAATGGAAATCTTGAATGCGCCACCTGCATTGATTCCCGAATACCCCATTATTTCTTCTATGCGTTTGGTGTTCAAAGGCAGTGGAGCTTGTGGGGATTCAGCTCCCAACTGTTTCGGGGTGGTGGTTTTGCTCAGCGCATTTCTTAAGCCCTCAGCAAGCACAGTTCCCTTGCCGACCCCCTCGATGTGCATAAACATGACGCGGGGTTGCTCTCCCATAAAATGGTTGTGCAGAGCGGCTACGCTGATTCTTGCCTCCTCAAGAGCCGAAATCACCGGATTGACTTCATTTTCCAACAATACAAGGTCTCCCATGACAACGGTATTGTCACCCATATTCTTCCACGCGGTCCACGAAACGAGTCCCAACGCAATAGGTAAGGGTACATCGCGTACAGCGACCGTTACGTCAGTGCGCGGGAACCGCACGATAAGGGCACCTCCCTGCACGTCTCCTTTCGCGCCCAATATCCTTTCAACAAGGTCGAGTTCTTGTGCACCTGCTTCCATGGTTGCGGCAAAACAGGATAAAGCCAGAGCGGCAGCAGCCAACCACACGGAACTGGTTGAAACGCTTCTTCGTGGATACGGCATTGGCGGTTTCCTCTGCGCATTGGCGTATTGATCGCGATACTCGGGTATGCCCTCGCCCGGTGGTCTCCAGAGTTCCGAATGGCACCCGATTCAGGAATCTCCGGACCGGCAAGTCACATCACTGTGACAAATCAGATCTTCTTCATATCGTTGCATACGATCGAAACAAGCTCCCCCACTACTGTTCAGCATATCTCATTTTTTTTGCCGGTCAACGTCATTCTCCCCCCGGTTCCCTCGGCGTCCTTGATCTTGAATAGCATTGCCCGCATGAAAGCTCGCTAGTATCACGGAACGCAGAGGGTTGGCATTTAACAGGATCGCGGAAACACCGACTTGCCGCGCGGCAATTTTCATCGCACGGTGACCGGCGGAATGGACTATACTTGTCGGACTTGTCGACGGAAAAGGCGTCATGTCCAGCACATCCCGCAAGAAGATCAATGCCAGGCAAGCCGTGGAAGATATCCTTTCAGGAATGGCCGATGCGGATCTTATGGAGAAGTACCAGCTTTCACACGCGGGCCTTGGCCAATTGATGAAGAAACTTGTGGACGCAGGCCGGCTGAGTCGCGAGCAACTGGACTTCCGGCCTGGCCGAAGCGACGGGCCTAGACTGTCGACTGTCGAATGCCCCGCATGCGGGTGCCCGCAGACCGCGCAACGGTCCCGGTGCAGCCACTGTGGAACCGTCCTCGGAGGAGGTTTGATTCCTACTCCCGGTAAGAAGGCGACGAGTGGGAATGACCTGAATTCCGGAGGGAGGGGCAGTCCCCATCAGGAGAGGTCCCCTCATGCCAAGAACTCCATTACGGAGTTCCCGGGAAGTACTGAACACAGGCCCTCTCCGGCTGACCCGGCGGCGGACGGATTCCAGACTGCATCCGCGCGTTTCCGGTTACCCCAAGCAGCGAGCAGTGAACCGGAGGGCGATTCGGAGGAGGTCATACTCGAACCTCGCAGACTGGATACCGAGCAATTGATCATGCTGCTTGTCGGCCCTGTAGTGGCTCTGGTTTGCTTTGCAATCTTCTGGTTCCGGTGGACACTGGAGACTTTCGAGACGCTTGTTCACGAGATGGGGCACACGATCTTCGGGTGGATTTTCGGGTATCCTTCCTTTCCCGCCTTTGATTTTTTGTGGGGTGGCGGCATCACTTTGCACACAGACAGATCGACTGCTCTGTTGATCGCGATCTATCTGGGGTTTGGTGCGTTGGTTGTGATGTACCGCAAGAATCCTGTTTCTGCGGTGTCTATACTGGCAGTGGCGGCTCTGCATGCGATTGTCTCATACACGAACGCCCATTCGATAGTAGTGCTTGCCATGGGGCACGGGACGGAACTCGCCATTGCCGGGCTCTTCGTTTATAGATCTCTGAGCGGGAGAGCGGTGGTCCACGCTGCTGAACGGCCATTATATGCAATCACAGGTTTCTTTCTGTTGTTCTCGGACTTCGCAATGTCTTACAGGCTTCTGACCAGTGCGTCGCACCGGCAAGCCTATCTGCACGCCAAAGGCGGTGATATTGATATGGATTTCATCAGGATATCCAGAGACTACCTTAACGTGGATATGACGTCGGTGGTGTGGGTATTTTTGATCTGTTGTTTGCTATGCCTTCTGGCGAGCTTCCTGGCTTTCCGGTACGAGGAGTACGTGCACTATGGGGTCGCTAGGCTGTGGGCGAGGGAACGCCCCAGCGTGTCGCTTGGACCCAGGTGATTTGTCTGCGTCCAACAAGTGCCCCACAAGATTTAATGGCTAATGACAGCAGTTGTCGTTCAGTTACTCAGGGCGGTATATTTGTCTTGACGCGATTTTGGGCATGTCTTAAGGTAATATAGTTTGCACAGCTCGGGTTGCCGGAGCTAGCGGCTTCGCACACGCGGGCGACATCTTGGAAGCGTTTCCACTTGTTTACAAATCATTGTCAGGAAGCGCTTGACAGAAGGGATCTGATACTTCCAGCCTAGCTTATCCGCAAAAAGCTTCAAGTTCAAAGACGATGCCATCCCTTGAGGGGACGGGTACCGAAAGTTTCATCGACATATTGCTGCGGCTGTATAACCGAGCACCGTGAAGAGCGCGCACGGGAAGCACGGGTATCGATTATGTTCTCGGCTCCGCGTCATGGTTCTCCGTCAGGCCGCAACACCTAGACAAAATTCCAGAAAGGAGAGTGTTCCGAAGTATGCCAGGAGTCTATGTCAAAGAAGACGAACCATTTGAAAACGCCTTGAGGCGATTCAAGAAACAGGTCCAGAAATCCGGAGTGCTTACTGAAACCAAGAAGCGTCGAGCTTATGAGAAGCCTAGCGTCAAGCGCAAGAGGAAGGCGATGGCAGCTCGAAAGAGGCTGTTGAAGAAGCTCAGAAGGATGCGCAACAGATAGTGCAGTGACAATTTGCTCAAGAGTTTCCGCGGCTTACTGGTACCGATTACCTTTGATATTGAAACGCGCCATTTTTTCGAGTATTTCCGGGTCTGTTTCCAAGATTGACATCGGAGGGACTTCCCATTTCTGAAAAGGTAGTCGAAGATTCCTTGAGTTGGCTGGAACGGCTTGAAGAAAGCCGCGTTCCGGCCGCGCTTTGCTATATGGCGGCGCTGGCCGTTCTGTTGACTG
>Ga0172371_10003659_pt1 | contig 23689 bp, 22 predicted proteins | sample Lak12m_FD_114543 | JGI IMG/M metagenome (GOLD analysis project Ga0172371, IMG submission 114543) | Freshwater microbial communities from Kabuno Bay, South-Kivu, Congo - kab_022012_12m | ecosystem: Environmental > Aquatic > Freshwater > Lake | place: Democratic Republic of the Congo: South-Kivu...
CAATTAATTCAAATATTTGAAGATGAATTTAGAGATAAGCAAGATATTGTTGAGAGCATTATTCTTAATAAATTCGGCAAGAATCAAACAAGAATCTTTGCAAGAAAATGTCAAATATACTCTGTTTATCCAGATGATGCAAAACAATTCTATTTTGATAATCACATGCAAGGATTTATAAATGGACAACATTTAGGTCTATATTATAATGACGAACTCGTTTCGTTAATAACATTTGGTGTTCCAAGATTTGAAATAAATCACGAAACAGAAATATATAGATTTTGTAATAAAATTAATACATCTGTAGTTGGATCATTATCAAAATTGATAAAAGCTCTAGTTTCAGTAACTAATACAAAATCAATTGTAACTTATGCTGATGCTAGATATGGTCTTGGTCTTGGTTATCACACATGTGGTTTTAAATTTTTAAATACTTCTCCACCTGGATATTTCTATATGAAACACTACAACAATAGATTATCACGTAATCAATTTCAAAAGCATACATTAAAAAATAAATTAAAAGATTTTGATTCATCTCTAACAGAGTGGGAAAATATGCAAATGAATGGATATGATAGAATTTGGGATTGTGGTGTTTTTGTATATGAACTCTTGCGGTAAAAAATGGTCCTCCCTATTTCTAGGGAGGACCATCCAACGCCGAGAGTCATGGGAAAGATTTGTTGGGAGGCGGACACCAAATCTTTTAGATGCTCTCTAGAAGCCTGTCACATCAACAGGCGGGTTAATTAGGGCTGAACCAGTGAAGAAACGGAACCACTATGCGAACCCCACGCAGAAATATTCGTTCCGTGATCATGATATCTTGCATAAGTTGAATCCGGATCACCCATGTACTTAAGACTCTTTAGAAGATTAACAACAGTTGCAGCGACCTTTGGCTCAGAAGATGTAAGAGGCGAACCATCAAAACTAAAAGGCACAGAAAGCTGAACTGTATCGTTTGCTGTAATATCAGAAGCGGCAGCTGTATCAACCGGAACTGTCGTCGGGAAAACTCCCTGATAAATATAACATTCTTCCAAATCACCAATTGTAAGATCTGCACCATCAGAGCGAACAGGTTTCGTCTGAGCTACTGCAATCCAACCTTTGTAATTCTGTGGAAGAAATTTGTTTCCTTCAAGAGGGCTAACACCGGTATACGGATCAAATACTGAAGCCCACCGACGAATAATATTAAGAATCGGTTGATTCTGATACTCTCTAAATGTAAGAGTAAATTCACGTGTAGTTGTAACATTAGCTACATATGAAGAACCGATTGCGCCCTGGCCCATAATATCAACTTTAGTAAGAGCCTGAGAGTGCGGAGTAAATCCTTCACAAGTACTATGAAGCCACTTAGAAGCTGTCTGAACATTATCTGCACCTGCAAACAGCTCAGAAGGAAGGCCATAAATAACCTGAAAATAACCAGAAATGTAAGGTTGATTTGATCTCCAATGTCCACCAATATCTCTGGTAAGAAAATCTGGGTTTTCCCTATCTTTGATTGAGTTAGTAAACCTAGTTGCAAGTCTACTAATAATAGTTGTTGTATCAGCCATGAAAATTATCTCCTTATTCAAAATTTTCAATAGCGGCAAGATCTTTAACTAGATCTTGCCGCTATTTTGTTTTAGTGGACAATGATGAATACGTTAATTCTCTCGATCGCACGGATTGGTGTGATGTCAATTACAACATTAAGCTCTGACCGAACATCATCAAAAGTCACAGCAACATTGTAACTCTTCAGCACCGAATACCGCTCGACACTGGACTCCAAGAACTTGCTCAAGAAGTTAGAAACCCTGAACTGCGCCTGACCAATCCAGTACTGAGTCGCCCTTCTCTGCAAAATATCCTTCAACAGAGTCGGAATAACCTTACGAATATACACAACAAACTTAGCAACATGCAACCGTTTCAGAACTGACAAACGCTTCCAAGTCGTAAACTGCGTTAAAATGTATTTGCCCTGCGGCTCAACAATAACACAGTTCAACTCAGCATCCATCAAATCTCCACGTTCGGTATGATTTGATTTATATGAGAGTTCAATACGATCAGCAATCTGTCCTTTCTCAATACCAGCAACAGGTTCTGCTAAGAAATAAGCACCATCGCAATAGAGATGTCTTTCAACGGCATGATAAACAGGATTCATCCAGATCTTCTCACCAGTGAATGGATCAAAAATCTTTCGGTACTGAACATAAAGAGCTGACGTCCAACTATTCCAAGGAACATCATTTAAACGAGCTGTGATGTCCGATGAATAAGTTGTTCTATAAGCACCAGTATCAGCCAAATGGATACAATCCTGACGATAATCTGCCAAGTATTTTCCACCAGCCTGAACCGCTGCAGAATAACCACCGGTAATAATGTAATCGGGTTGATACCACTTTAAATGTTTAGTAGAGATCGCTATTTCTCTACCTGAGAATTTCTTCTCGCTCATACTTTCGTATGAGAACAGACTATATCACAATCTAGATTATAAAACTAATTTATTACTTTTCTTTGAATTTTCTAAAGGTCTTTCTTCGAAGAGCATAAATATGCTCTATCACAATCTTTACAAACAGATCTATAACCTGTACTGTGAGAAGAATTGTGGTTGACCTTCGTGAATACAAGTCGATTTTGTACAAATTTTTATTTCCTTTTTTATAATCTAGATTTTCTCTATTTCGGCTTCGCTTGAAGCCTACTCCCTGCCGGGATAGTCGTTGAACCTTCTTCATAGAGATTAGCGGTCTCTTTAGAAGCTTGGCTGCTGATTGCCCAATCTTAACATTTTTCAAACTTTCACGTTTGCTTTTTTAAGCTGCGTTGTAGTAGTTAAGCTCTAAGGGTTTTCCAGCAATTAAGAGAATTTTCATTATATCATCACTGATATAAGCCCCTGATTCAATCCAAGGGTATACACATTCTGGCATCTGTTCAATTGAACCGTCAATACTAATCATACCACCCTGATAAGCTAAAAGAATCTGACCATCAAGATAATCACGATCACTCTCAAGATTATTAGTTGAGTTGTACATTGGAAGTGTTCGACCAGTATTAACAGTCCCATCAGTTCCATTTTCAAACTGAATTCCACCAGCTGCAATACTTCCAGTTGAAGAATCCACTGTCGCACCAGATACTGTCAGCAATAATGACACCTGGAGACGTCTTTTTGTTGCTTCAATCTCAGTAATCGCACCAACTGCAACAAGACCATCAACAGCCTGAGCAGAAATACAACCAATAAAATTACTATTATCATTAATAGTATCTTCTATATAAAGCGAAGCACCAGAAGTAAGATCCCGAATTGCAGAACCAAAAGCATTCCGACGAGTAAGAGAAACTGACCAAGGTCCTTCAAGAAGAGTCGTGGTACCATCATCATTCATATAGTACACGCCAATATCCATAAATAGATATTTATACAGAACTACTCCATTCGTATCTGTATACATCTTCTCAAGCTCAACATTCCGAGCTCCCATAATTTTAATTTTATTATAATATGTACCAGCACCCTTGGCGTAGAAATACCAAACAACAGTAGCTGAAGAATCTGGCATTTGAGCTTCAGTTGTTACATTAGCAACAGATGCGTCTGTATAAGGTGTACAATAATACCCATCAACACTAGCTGCACCAATAGAACCTTCATAGAGTCTATCAAGAGTAAGTGTCAGAGTTGCGAGAGTCTTAGAGACAACCTGAGCAGCATCTCCAACACCATCACCATCAGCAAAAATCCACTGACCAACAGTAACTGCACCATATGACAAGGCATTTGAGCAAACAACTGATAATGAACCAGGTGTAAATGTAAATAATGCATCTACAGCAGGTATGCTGTGTTGAATTTTTGTACTTGAAGTTGATGTCTGAATTTCCTCATTTGCCCAATCTGCATCATCCGGCATTGCACGAACAAGTAGAAGCTGACTAGAATATTGAAGAAATTTATCAGCCAAATAATGCGCCTGTGAAGTACGTCTATAGTCCGGCTGACCAAATAACTTATAAAATTGTTCACGTGAAGTAACTGTAACTACTCGATTGTGCGGTCCACGATCACACAGAGTTACAATATACCCTATTCTTCCAGTTTCAAGAGAGGGAGCTGCATAAGAAGCATCTTCAATACTTACATAAACAGCTGGCTCACGACGATCGGTAACAGGCATAAAATTTCTCCTTAATAAGAATTGTGTTGTTTCTATGATTGATATAAATTCCATTAGAATACATTCGCTCTGATAGTTTCTATATTATTGGTCTAAATTATTAGTAATAATACTATTGAATTTTCAGATTGACGATCTAATTTATTGAAACTTTATCAAATACATGAAACTAAAATAAAATATACCATTGAATTGTTAATGTTGATTCTTTTTCTTTCCATTTCGGCGCGAAACAAATGTGAGAAAACAGTTTTGTAGTTGAACCTGATACAAAATACAAACCAGCTTCGTCAATTTTAGTTGTCCCACCAGGAGCAAGAGAACTTGGTTCGCCACTTGGAATAATACAAGTACATTTCATTTTCGTATAATTTGTGCACGAAGTTCCACCACCAGAATAGTTAACAGATTCAAGATACAACGATCCACTGCTAGCAGTTATTGGTTTCACTGACAATGCTATTCCACCAGGTTCTGTTAAATAACCACCAATTCCAAGAGTGGTAGCTGTAATCAGCCCAGTATCACAAATATATGGGCCGTTTAGTGTAACTGAAGGTGGCGTGCCAGAGACTACAGATCCTCCGCTTCCAACTGCAAAATGAGAAATAACATAACTTGTCCAATTGGGTCTGGATCCTCCAGAATACGCATAACTGTTGAATACTCGTTGAGCAACATATTCACGACCTTGTGCTACAACTAAATTCGAACCCTCATCATAAATAAGTCCATTCTTTGTTTGTAAAAATATCTGTACCCAACCCAGTGGACCTCTCATTCCTTGTTCCATTTTATGCGCTAACGCATCGAAAATTTTATATTCTTCACTTAAAATAATATTTTGATCTAACACGCTTTTTTCCTCCATAGAATTATATGGACCAATAAAACTAAAAAAAATAAAATAGTTAAAGAAAATGAGTCAAAATACAAATTAACTCATTGCTTAAAGTGAGCTCAGAACTTCCGGGAACTGTTTCTTTAAATATTTTATCATGGTACTTTTGTAACCTCATACAAATCGATACATATAATATCTGATATTAAATCTTTATTAAATTGCATTAAATAATCAATAGAGGATGATAACATACTTGCCATTATCAATCTAAAATCTTGAGTACTTGAATCTAAAGGTATTTCCTCCTCATTAGGTAAAACAATAAAATCATTAAACCCGGCGGAGGATATCATAGAAATTTCTGATTCTGGTAAAATTGTTAACTCAGGAAGATAATCATCAGATGAGTTTAATGTACTATTTATTGGCATAGTAGATTCGAGTGTTTCTGAATCAGAAATATCTGACGCTTCATCATCTTCTGGTAGATTAGCAAAAATACTAAAATTCATAGATGATAATATTGAAAGAGGAGATTCAGATGAAAAATCAAAACTAAAGAAATAATCATCTGAAAAACTCAATACATTTGCTGCCATTAAACTTTGAAGAAACTTTAATCCCGCCTCATCATCAATAAATACTTGATTAAATTTATCTTGACATCTAACACCAGTATTATAAGAACTAAATAATTCTACATGATATGGTTTTAGATTGAATAAAATTGTATACGATGTTGTGTTTTCTGGATTAATCAATACCTGTGGAAGATATCTTAAAAAATAATCTACATATTCTCCAAAATATTCATCTGCAGAATATATCGAAGAATACAATACTAAAGAAGAATATATTTCTGTTAGAATTAAATTAATTTCTGCTTTTTCACCAATAGAGGTGTTTGTAATTCTATTATCTATATAATTGATTAATGAGGCATTCATAATCAACAAATCATTATACATATCTGTTGCTGTAGTTGCCTCTGAATCGGCAAATGTATAAAAAGCTGTTGAAATATCTGCGTAAAAACTATCTCTTAAACTTTGAGAGTTATCATAATCCCGTTCTGTAGAATTTATAATCTTTATATTATCATATCTTGCAATTATTGTTGATAGATTATCAATTGTAGTTGGTGTTGTTCCAATAAAAGAAGGAAACCCAACATCACTATATATAAATCTTAATAAAACTGTTGAAGCGAATGTTGTCCATGGTATTCCATAATACTTGGTTAATAAATAAAACCATAGAAAGTAAACTGTCTTTAGTTGAACTGCTTTTGCGTCATCAATAAAATATATATCAATATAGTTTTCCTTGTATGTGTGAAGAAAAACAGCAACAATTACATCATATAAAATTGAAGAGTCACTCATTAAATCGTTATCCAACATTAATAGATTAGATTTAATCGGCAAGATTATTTTCTCTTCATCACGCAAAGTTGTTAATTGTTCTTCACTAAGAAGTAGAGATGGGACAGATGCTTGAATTGTTGTGTATGGAATTGGGGCTATATTCAATTCCATTTCATCATGAAGATAAATCTTAACTGGTTTAAAAACCCAATTTGTTCCATCAAAATCAATAAACAATTCATATATACTAAGTCTATCAGCAAATGCTTCCGCAACTTTTTGAAAAAATGATATTGTTCCCTTATATCTTTCGAAATCGGATAATGTTTTCAAAAAAATAAGTTTATTAGAAAGAGATATTGTATTTATAATTTCTACAGGAACACCTATTGCAATTAGTAATTGATCATATATTGTGGCACTATTAATATTTAAGTCTTCATAAATTTGTTTCAGTTCTGAAGGAATATTAAAATAGGTTTGATTGTAATAATACTCTGTAAGATTATTAATTAATGTATCATAAACCTTTTCCTCTTGATATGGGGCAAAAGGTTTAATATAGGTATTACAAAAATTTCTAACATCATCAAGAGTTAGAGGAGAAAGACCTATATATACATTTTCTGAAGTTATATTTGGATCGGTCGCCACGTGATCTCCTTCTTTCTCTAAATTTTCCAACCGAATGCTTCTTGTAATAACTGATATGTTAATAAAAACATTTTATCAAGATCTGTCTCAGCAGTTGTATGAGTAACTGACCAAGTATAATCGTCTATAGTATTTGTTACCAAATTATAAACATGATAAGTATAATTTCCCATGACAAATGGTAAATCTTCAGCACCTATATACCTCTGAATGAAATTCATTTTATCAAGATACCCATAAGGAAGATTATACTTCTCATAGATTCTTTTGTACTTGATTGCATAAAATTTTTTAAAGAAAATAATAGTTTCATTTACTTCAACCGGCGCGAGCTGACTGAACTGATATAAATCACTATATGAATCATAATATTTTATTAATTCATCAAGAATTTCTTCACACTTTTTAATTCGAACTGTAAAATCCTGATAATCTTTATAAGTAATATATCGCTCATCAGATAAATCGTAAACGTAATGATTTATAATTTTCAATTCTTGTGTTGTTTGTATCGGAGCATATTCAAGTTCTAACTCAAACCATCTTACAGATGAATCTGAGTGAACTGCATTAACTGGAGTTCTTAATCCAGTTACTCGAAAGATCTCGCCGGATTGAACAGGACCATAAAACATCAAAAGATCATGAATTCTTGGAGATTCAATGGAATATGTAACAATCGAAGATGTAGCATCCATCATCTGACCACGTAAATCTGGGACATTTGTAGCAGCATTCAAAACTGGAGCAAGATAATAAGACGGTGTAAAATCATAAATATTGAATTTGATATTTGAAACGTGATACAAATCATATGTAGCTTCAAGCTTATCATCATATGTTGATTGATCTATATCAATATTAAAGTATCTAACAAATGTGCTTGGCCGCTTTGTATTCATATAAAAATTAATAAGCTTTAGATATTCATTATGATATGTTTGTACTGATTGTGGATCATACAAAGCACTTTGCATTATACTACTCCATAAATTTCTGTTTTTATATAGAAATATTATTTTTAATATGTAAAAATCCAAAAAATCTACTAAACAGGAGGGCTTTATTTTATGTTGAATCGACCAAAAAACACAACCAATTCTACACAGGCCGTAATCTCAACAGATCAGAATTTTATTCTTGCTAAGAATATCGGTAATTTCACAGATATTGTTAGCCCTTTCAAAAAGATCAAAGACAGTTTTACATCAAAATTTATTTTACCAATTAATCAGCTACATAGAATTCAAACTTTATATGATTCAATATCAAGTATTTCGCAATATACGGTTATTGATAATACAATACAATTCGACTGTGTTAGCAACCTCCCCAGTGACATGTTTGGGGATGCAACGGAAGGATATATTCATTTTTCGGCAGTTAAACAACATAAAAAAGATAAAATAGAAATTATTGTTGATCCAAAACTGGTGTTCCAATTGATTGATTGTGAACCAGAAACATTCACTTTTAATCAGAAAATTAAATTTAAAAGTGATTTTCTTAAAGCATTTCCAATCATATTAAGACCTGGGTTTATGTTTTCAACAGTTAATAAAACTACGTGTCAGTTATTTATTTCAGTAACTAATCCAAAAGACTTACTTATTGGTGAATGTTCAAAATATGAAATCATAAATGTAATACAATATGTATTGCCATTATGGCCAATATTTGATATCAATATCGGCAAAACAATTCAAATCAAACTTCAATCAGAATTTATTCAAGGTCGTTATTCTGATGAAACTTCACCAATTTTAGTATACGTAAGTTATGATTTAGATGTTCCTGAAAAAATAACTATTGCAAAAATTGCTAATAATGTTAAGTTTACATAATTTGTTTAATATCGGCAAGATCTAGTTTAAGATCTTGCCGATATTTTTAACTCGGTCCAACAAAATCAATGTTGATTTTCTTTTTCTGATCATTATTAATTTTTAAAAGAATACTTGCAGTATACTCTGTGCTTGTACCCATTGATATTGGTGTAATTTCTATACCTTCAACATCAACATCAATACCAGTATCAGCAGACAGTGAGTTAACAATATTATTGATCTCAGTTGAAGTCAGTGTTTGCCGTAAGTTTAAATCTCTTGTTTGTACTTGATATTTTAATTTACTACCAAAATAAGGATCAAAAGGATACGTTTCTGGTAGAATTAATAAATTATTCTTTAAATATTCAACTATAAGATCAGTTAAATTATCAAACGATTTAAAATCACTATACTTTGAAATATCTGGTTTGATATCAAATGATACACTATAATTAACATTTAATGTCTTTTCAAAATAATTTTTAATAATATACTGAATTGTTACCGGCAACTCCTCAAATATATGGATATCACTATATGATCTAAGAGATAGAGGAATCTGACGACGTATATCAATTGGTAATTTTGAGAGATCTACATCCATATATTTACCTTCTTTTTGGTGTTGATTTCCGTCCAGAGGATGATTTTGATTTCATTTGAGCCATTTTCTGATCATATTGTTTCTTCTCTCTTTTTTTCTCTTCGATCTGCTTCAAAATTATATCATTGTACAGCGGGTAAGGCAAAGACAAGATAGAAGCTGGATCGCCTGCATTTTCAAATAATGTTTGATATAACAAAAACGTATCTACAAAATACTTATAGCTCTTCGACGCCCTCCCTTCTACCAAATAGGCTTCGACGAAAAAACTCAATTTCCAAATCAATTTGGAACTTGATCTGGTTTCCACAAGCGGGACAATTAACATTCGTATAGAATTTGGGGTAATATTTATCAAATTTATCCCGGTACTTTGTAAAGAAATCTTCAGAAACAATATGTGGCACATATTCTGTAAAAGCTAACAACATCTCTTGCATATTCTCTGTTCTTGGAGTTTCACTATCAATTACAGTTCCTTTTTTAATAATTGAAACTGACTTTGACAAGAGTGTCATCTGCTCTCGCCGAGTAAACAATGCACCGGTCTGATTAAGATTATTTTGAAGAGCATCTATAGACAGATTACTCAATAATCTATTGTTGTCTTTAATTGATGGGAGTCTGCTCTCAAATATATAAACAAATCCTTCATATTCTACTTCAATGGGAAATACAAACTCATGAAATTGTTTTTCTTCTTCCCAAATAGTAAAAGTATCTTCCTGAACTAATGTGTCCAATAAAATTTCTTGTTTGAATTCAGACTTACAATTATCCTTATCACATTTGAACGACCTTTGTCCAAGTGTTTCATAAGTAGTTTTATATAAAGCCCAAATCAAACAAACTTTATCAATATTAGACAAAGTAGCACAAAACCTTTCAAAATTTTCTTTAACTGGTACTGCTCCTTCAGATAGAATTACCTCTGTATGATCATATAACATACGGGTCATCTCTCGATCATAATTAACAGGTGATGTTAAAGATGATCTCATTGACAAATCGTCACCAACTCTTAAAGGAGTCACCATTGCTTGTTTCTGAGCAATTGGCAATGGAACCTCTTGCTTCTTGATTCCAGCAATTGCTTCTGCTGCCTTCAAAAATGAACTTAACATTTCGCCTCCAACTTTCATATTTTCAAGTTTTTTATATCTTATTTAAATTCTGTGAATATGCTATTCCTCTAACTGCTTGATTGATTGTTTTGTCTGTCTTCAAAACATTAATAACATCATGTATAGTTTTAATAATAAGAGTTTCACTACTATAATATATTCTTGGATTAAAATTAGGTTTAGTACTTGATACTAATTTAAATTCCGATTGTTGATTCATATAAGAATCTAATATTTGAAAGTTCTTATCAAGTTCTGATTTAGAAACTCCCTTAACTGTTACAGTTAGAACTGTTGCCATATTTAACTCTTTTCTCGAACTTCAAATCATATATTAGTTAATAGATAAGTATATATCATGAAAATACTTTTATTTAATCCGGCAAGATCTAAGATAAGAAACTATCTAGATCTTGCCGGATTTTTAACTAAAACTTAGGCCAAATGTGTATCCATACCAGAAATGTTGATCACTCCCAGACCATCAGTTCTTGCTATTTCAATAAGAGTACGAGCCTTCACGAAGTTACGGGTATTGCCGTCCGTTACTTCGGTCACGATGTAGATCGGCTGGTAAATCAGGTCGATAATGCTGCTCTTTTCGAGTGCATCATTAGGGGCCTTCGTTGAAAGATAGATTTTGCCTTCGTTGATGGCGTTGCTCTCAAGCACTTTCATCTTCAGAAACTGAGCGGTATCACCAGACCATCCGAATCCACCGTCACCCTGACCGATACCAGGCATAGCCATAGCAAGAGTCTGAAGTGAACGAAGCAGAGCAGCTGTCTTAAGACCAGCAACCATGTAAGAAGGATACATATTGAAATTCCTACGGATTGTACCGGCAACAATAGCAATACGAGGAATAACTGACTTGAAAACGTCGATGACGTTTTCAGGCTGGAAACGACCACCAGTAGTATCATAAGACGCGAGATTCAGCGTCAGATTCGTACCATTTGTGGTCATGTCAGCTTCAGCCGCTAACAAGAAGTAGGCCAGATCGGTGTCCTTATTCAACATGATCTGACGTTTGATTGCTTCCGAGAGCGTTCTAATTATATCAATCTTGAAGCGTAATGTTCAATAGGATTCGCAAGATCCTACCCGCTCTTTCGAGCAGCTCTGATTTTCATCAGAGACCAGACTATATCACAATCCTTTATTTTTAAACACGAAAATAACTCTTAATTGCCAATTAAAAGTTTATTACTCTTTTTAGAATTTTCTGAAAATGTCAAAATTTGAAGATTCCAAGGAACATGTAATCCACAAACTGTTCTTCCTTGAAGAGGAACTAAATGATCGACAGCATGTCGGATTCCAGTTTCTTTAGTTAATCTCGCAGATTCTATGTATATCTCTTGAATTTGTTGTTTGTGTTCCTTCGTTAACCATTTTGGAGTTGCTTGAAGTTTCATAGCTCTATATAATGCAGATAACGCTGTTACTTTACCACGATTTAAAGATACATATAATCTTACACTTTCAAGTCTTTCATCTCTATGCTCTAGATAATAATTTTTATAATATTTTTGAAAATATTCATAATTTTCTAAAGCATATTCTTTCTTTTTCTCTTTAAAATTTTGATAATTCTCATGGTGATATTTTCGTCGAGATACTAAGCTCTCCTCATGATTCTCATAATAATATTCAGAAGTGTTCTCTTTAATAACATCAGAATTATCAACATAATAACCAGCATTGTATTCTTGTATACATTCATTACACCAGGATTTATAGCCTCTTCTTAGCTCAGATCGAGATGTAAACTTATTAATATTCTTCAGAGTATTACATTTTGAACAAAACAACAAGTTTTTATCCTCAGAATATATTCCTAGATCTCTTAATGTTTCGATGATGATTTCTTTATCACACTCAAAACACATCGCCAGTTTTTCAATATCTTCTTCACCACGCATATATAATTTATATAAATATTGAGTTTTCTCTTCTGGTGTCATTTTTTGAGCTTGTTTTCGATAATGATAAATTGACATACAATTTCGACACCAATGGTGTTTACCATCCGGATTTTGATTGTTTGTCATAAAATCATCTACAGTTTTTGTTTCACCACAACCAGTACAAATTTTTCTCATCTTATTAAAACCTCCAGCAGATTTTAATACATGGGAGTAAGATAAGGTTGGCTGGACACTTATCAACACCGGCCAGTGCTGTTCTCCCAATATCTTTAGTTATTTTCGTGTTTTTCAAAGGATTTTTCCTACTTCCACTGCCATTAGCTTGCAGTGTACTCCCATTAAGGGATAGTCGTTGAACTTTCTCCAGTTAAGGAGCTTAGCTGCTGATTGCCCAATCCTATTACTTTTCAAACTATCACACTTAGCTTTTCAGCTTATGTTGTAGTAAATAGGCTATAAGGGTGTTCCAGCAATTCAAGAAATTATTCAATCAGTATCACTACTGAAGGCGACCTATAAACTTGATCGCGTGAAAGTCCTGGATGTCTTCAGGGGGTAATTCTATTAAAAAATCTTCATTGGGGTCAATAGTTCATCTTTATTCATCTAGAATCGCTACTTCTAGATCGCTCTTTCGAGCTGCTACATATTACTATGTAGATTAGACTATATCTTCGGCTTTTTCAACAAAAGTCGCTCCGCACTTCCACTCGCTTGAGTGTACTCTACTCTCTTCCATTAGTTATTATCTAATGTGATTTCGATAGTCGTTACACCTTCCAGTTTTCACTGGTTTGGCTCGGTATTGTCCCAGAGGGAGTTCCACCGAATTCACGGAGTTATTTTTCATGTTATCACTAACAAGGGACGCTAGCTAATTGATCAACGTCCGTCATTTCCGACTCTATTTTACGTTTATGTTGAGTTAGGATCGCAACTCCTAACTTGATCTCTTTCGAAATCACTATATGTTACCATATAGACCAGACTATATCTTTATCCCCATTAGTCTAATAAAATCTCACAATTATTAGCCTAAAATTAGTTTATTACTTTTCTGACGATTTTCAACTGCTGTTAAAATTTGCAAATTCCAAGGAACATGTAACCCACAAAAAGTTTCACCTCGAAGAGCATGAATATGATCTACATGTCTCTGTATTCCATCTTCTAATTCTAAACGTCTTGCCTCTTTATAAATTTCACAAATTTTTTTCATATCTGCCCATTTTGGAGTAGCTTGTAACAGTATTGCTCTCCGTCTAGCAGCAAAATGACGTTTTATTTCTGGATGTGCTTTATCATATTTTTTATGACTTGCTTTTTGTTTCTTTTTATTTTCAAGATCAGAATAATACTCTGCCATCTTTTTCAAAAGCTCTTCACGATGTTCAATATAGTAATTTGCTGAATATTCTAATCTTTCATCTCTATTATCTTGATAATACTGTTTCTGATGTTCTAGAATATCAGATCTATTTTCTTGATAGTTGTCTCGATGATATTCTTTCCTCTTGTCCATATTATTAAGATAATATTGACTACTTTGTTCCAAAACTTTATTACGATTATCTATATACCATTGTTGAGTATATTCTTTGATTTTTTCTTTATTCTTAATTTGATATTTCCGATTACAATTCTTACATCTTGGTTCGCAACCATCGATATCTCTTGATTTAGAATGAAATTTCGTAAAATGTTTAATTGGTTCATCACACTCTGGATTAGAACATTTTTTGTAATAAATATCATTCTCTTTTAGAAATTTAACAATGTCTCTCGCAGATACTTTAAATATTTTTGATAATTCTTTATAATGAATTCCTTGTCGATTTAAAGAAATCATTAAATTTGTTTTCTCTTCATCATTAAGATGAACAATATTATAATCCATATTTTTCTCCATACAGAAACGTATTTGGAGAGTAAGATGAATAGTATGGTATTCATCAACGCCGGCCAGCGCTGTCCTCTCGTTTATATAATTTTTTGTGAGATTTGCTTTTCTAATGGGGATACTCGGCACTTCCACTCGCTTGAGTGTACTCTACTTCCTTCCATCAGAATTAACTGATGTGGTTTCGATAGTCGTTACACCGTCTTCTGTTTCCAGAAGCTTGGCTCGGTATTGTCCCAGAGGGAGATCCACCGAATTCACCGAGTTTTCAATTAACATTACTGCTAAAAGAGGCTAATGAAGATTAACCTTGATACGACCATTCATGGTGTTCGTGGGCATAAATCTCATGCTCATAACTGCACTGGTACAAGCAAAAGTGTGACCAGCAGTACCACCAGAGTAAATAACATTAAATGAGAACAAACTTGTGTCATAATTAATATGACCAGTAAGTGAACCAACAACAGCCGTTGCACCACTATCATTGAACGTGAACGTACCAATAAACTGGTTACGGTTGTCTGGTTTAATAACAACAGCAGTTGTGACAGCAGCAGGAACACCACCAACAGTATCGCTACTTACAACACTGGTAATAAGTGTATACCGGCGATTAATACGATACAGATCTGCAGATACTGTTGCACCGGCAGCGATCGTAGCCAATGAAAACATGTTATTTGAAACTGCTGGAGTTACTGACAGAGCGAGAGCACCTGGACGCACAGACTGAGTCATTGTAGGAATCTTTACCTGGGTTACTGCTCCGCTATAGCCCTTAATATAAGCCATGATCTTGATACGCGGAATAGAAGCGACAGGTGACGACACGGGATAAACATTACAAAGTTCGCTAACGATTGGTTCAGCATAAATATCAACCAGAATCGGGAACGAAAGAACAGTCCAACCGAAGCTAAGAGTTGATCCAGGAACGTTTGCAGCTTCCGTCAGAAGCATTTCGCGCTGACGATTTGCCACACCAAGGACTGATCCTCTAACCTTAGGATCAAGACCCTCTGTTAATGCATCCATATATGCACGGAACATTCCATTATCGGTGACCATCTTGAGCGCACCAGCGGGATTTGACAAATCATCACTGTGCTCGGTGATAAAATGTTCATAGTTTTCAAACAAGGCCAGTTCCATAATTAAAAATCTCCTTCAAAAGTATTTGTTAATTTTAATAGATTCTAAATTTAATACCTTTAGAAACTACGCTTTCAAATCTTTCATTAATGATATCATCAATGAACCTTATAACCATTGAATCCCCTTCTGATATTGCGATTTGATCTTTCCCGAGAATATCTAACATCTCAGCTTCACAAATCATATTACCATCAGGAATAAATTCACTTGCTGTTTCCGGCAAAAATTCGAGAACTCTTGCGTTAACGTGACTTGGATTTGATACAACGTCGTAAGTAATTGGTCGAATTGGGTCCTTCACCATAATAGTTCCATCTTGAAGAGTTTCCACTGCGCCAAGAGCTCTCAGTGAAAAACCAATATCTACCTTATCCTTAACAATTAAGTTATATAAGTCTGGGCCTTTGACATTTATATTCAATAAGGATCGCTACTCCTTATTCGTTCTTTCGAACAGCTCACAGTTACCTGTGAGATTAGACTATATCTTCGACTTGTTATTTATTTTTAATTCCATCTTTCACCAATAATTATTTTTCTAATATGAGTTGGATCACAATTGTATATCTTTCCAAGATCTGTAAAAGAATAAGTATTAGTTGAATATTTGTTTATAAGATCCATCACATCGGTTTCTGTTAATTTTACGCAATTACGATTTCTTATCTGTTCTTCTTGAGTTGACCACTTACAATTGCTTGGTTCGTAATTTCCATCATTATCTGTTCTATCAATTGAATATTCGTCAGATGGTTGTGGTCCCATATCATCTAAAAAATTAGTAAACCCATTTTTACCACTCCATCGTTCACAAACAGTTATGTTCCGTCCTCCATAATTTTTATTATTTTTTGATTTCGTTCTACTAATCATATTATGCCAACTAGAGTATTCTCTAGTCGCACTCATTCCATGTGTTGTGTGCGTTTCAGAAAATAAGCACCCACATGATTTTTTTGTTCCACGATTTAATAGATTTGTCGAGCTAGTAGTTTGATTTCCACAGTCACATTGGCATAACCATACTACTTGGCCATATTTATTTCTTTCATCTAGTTCACTTAAAACAACTAATTTTCCAAAACGTTGTCCTGTTAAGTTTTTCATTTATCTGTCTCTTTTTATTATAACAAGTCGCTCCGCGCTTCCACTACGCTTGTAGTGTACTCCCTTTCGGGATAGTCGTTACACCTTCAATCAATATAATTAGCGAGATTATATTGAAAGCTTGGCTCGGTATTGTCCCAGAGGGAGTTCCACCGAATTCACGGAGTTTAACGTGAGCTAAAAGTTAACCCACTAAGTGTTTCGAATATGCCATAAATTTGTTTATTCTTAAATCCAATTTCACGAATTAATGCACCGCAATTATTAATCTCGATAATTGATGCACGTTTTTTGAGGACCTCTGGATCACCAGATACGAAAAGTGGATGATCAACTTCCATAAGCAAAGAGCGACCTGTTGCTTTAGGAGAAAGTTGTCCGACAATGGATTCACAGATTGCGTTAGAGTAATATCGATTATTACGATTACGTGTTTCTGATTCTTGTAAATTGCAACGAGCTGCAATCTTACCTTTCCCATCGCCCAGCTCTGTCTCTTCCAAAATTTCAATATCATGGTTATGAACAACAGATGTTCTCTCAAAAATAAAATTATACTTCTTACTTTTATCTTTACTGAGCATTAGTTGTTAACCTCGCTAGTTGTTCTTCAACAACTGGAATAATCCCACTAGCTAAAGACACCAAAGAACCGTACGAAAGATTATTGGTGAACTTTACAATAATATCAAAATCTTCATTCTGAATATTATTTTGATCTAGTTTGGATTTTAGTTCTCTTAATTTCCCAATCAAATAATACCTCTTCATCGGCAAGATCTCTTGAAATGGCAGCACTTCATCTACAGACCCATCTAATTCAGGATCATATTCATCACCAACATCATCAGAATTCTGTTCAGGAATATCTTGAACAGGTTCAACTTGTTGGACTTGTTCATTTTTCTCTTTTGGTGGTGTGAGTTGCTGTAAATGTTGTGATGGAGATTTTGGTACTTTAGGGAGAGCTTGCGATTGTTCTGTTAATATTTCACACAAAAACATTAGCTACCTCCCTTATTTATTGTCCTCCAAGAGGTTGTCCACTGGGTGGAGGATTACCTACATTTAGATCTGCCTCTGTGTCCATATCAGTTTTATAAATTGTCGCCCGTTCTTTAAACGACTCCCAATCAATATATGGAATGTATTTTTCTAATAAGAAATATGGATCGAAAGGTATCTGCATTGATTGAAATGCACTTGTCATATTACCAATAGAGGATAGTGTCATTTCAATTAATTGAACCATAAGTACTATTGGTGGTATCAATTGAATCGAAACATATTGGGATGGTACATACCCAATTCCTTTATTTTTTGCAACAATGTCTAAAAATTTAGTTAATCCAGCAGATATACATTCTTGTAAATCAGAGATTTCGGTTGCAAAAGCGACATTTGTGTGAACAAGTTGCTCCCGCAATTCAATCACATCCGCGTAGCCAAGGTATGCTGGAGGTACTCCAGAAAGAGACATTATCTCTCTGCGTGAGTCTTCGAGATCCGCGACACGAATCGTTGGATCGCCATGACTTGCTACTTCTACGTCGATAGCTTTTTGTCCTCCTTTAGAGAGCACAAACATATCTTTAAACGCTAACATTCAGTTGAAATTGCTAATTTCAACTCGTCTTTTGACTGCTATATATTACTATATAGGCTAGACTATATCTTCATCCTGTGATTTTTTACTAAATAAGTAATTGAGCTGCTAACTCAACATTATCCCATTTTTCTGAAATATTATCATGTTTTTCTAAATTATCTAAAGCCCATAATGGTTGAAGATTCTGTAAACTCCAACATCTCTTAAAAGCTTCGTCTTTATAAGAAGTATAATTAAAATTTGCTATTCCTACTTTATGATCTATATGCCATAAACCATAATTGTCCCAACTCATACCTTCAAGAAACTTCGATTCTAAATGAAGAATAAGTGAATCAAGTGAATATCCAAGAACATTTTCAAGCATTTCATTATTTTTACCATTTATTAAAGATGCTCGCATTCTATTTCCAATATTTTGCTTTAAACGAAATTTTATATCATTTTTATATCTATTTCTCCAATATTCATTTCGTTTATCTATATTTTCCGGTTCAGCATTATATTCCTTTAAATATTCTTTCATATATTCACGATATTCTTCATCTTCTCTTCGTTCAGCATGATATTTAAGTTGATGTTCTTGATATCTTTGATATTGTTCTTTATAATAATTTGGATTCTCTGCTACTTTATCATTATTATATTGTTTATTACATTCATTTAACTCTTCTCGATTTAAATTCAAATATTCAGCTTGATAAGATCTAACATATTCATAATTATTTTCATAATACTTCATTTGTTGTTTTTTATGACAATCTTTACATTCACTTGTTCTACCAAATTTCAATCTTTTATCTTTATAAAAATCATCTAATATTTTAGGAATACCACATTTTGTACATTTTTTAGTTTCAACTAATTCAGGATTTTCCATTATATTTTCCTCCGATTAGAAATTTTGGTGGAGTAAGACAAGTGAATCGGCACTCATCAAGGATGATCAGTCCCTGTCCTCCATATTTTTTATTTCTCTTCCACAGGATGCTCCGCACTTCCACTCGCTTGAGTGTACTCCCTCTCGGGATAGTCGTTACACCTTCAACTAGATGTTAGCAGCATCTAGAAGCTTGGCTCGGTATTGTCCCAGAGGGAGTTCCACCGAATTCACGGAGTTTTACATCTAGAATTACTTCTAGAAGGTGACTATTTTATTAATCACTTAAAATTTTTGGTATCGACTTGAAGCTACTTAAATCATCAAGTGTTATTCGAGTATTATAGAGCTCACGCTTGAGCTTCTGGATCATTCCCGCCTGCATTTGGGTTTCATGTATATTCAATCAAAATCGCCAGTTTTGATTCGCCATTTGGCTGCTATATGTTACCATATAGATTAGACTATATCATCATCCCATAAGGATGCTCCGCGCTTCGACTCACTTGAGCCTACTCTACTTTCTTCCACTAATCAAATTAGTGCGATTTCGATAGTCGTTACACCTTCAACTAGATGTTAGCAGCATCTAGAAGCTTGGCTCGGTATTGTCCATTTCTGGAGATCCACCGAATTCACGGAGTTATTCGAATGCTATTACTAACATAAGGGACAAAAAACTCGTCCAATATAAAGCGTCTACTTTCTCACTGGGGCTGCTCTACTCAATTTGATGATAATATTACTTAGCTGCGACAAAATATACAACTTACATGGAAATACTAAACTATCAATAAAAGATTGACCATATGGATCATGTTCAGCAGAAGGAATTGTGAAGGCAATCATATCACTAGCAGGTACAAATCTTACTCGCATCCGATTGTAAAATGTGCCTTTTGAAGCAAGTCCTTGTTCAACAAATAATCTCTTCATATATTGATGGACATCTGGTTGTAATCCTGCCAGAAGTTGATCAATATTTTGAGCTTGGTTAATCTTTCCTGATGCTTTAGTTTTTTCTAAAATTGTCTTAAGCATGTATCTAACCAATCTATCAACAATGGTGTTCTCAGATTTCTGATCGAGCCCATGTAGAGTTGTTATTCTTCCAACTAAAGTTGAAAGTGATTGAGTTAGATTAATCGTTTGAGGTATTTCGTCCTTAGTTATAATAAGGTATCCAAGCAGAGACCCAAAATCAGTTTCCAAAACAATTACCCTATGGGGTTTATGAATTTTCATGAGAACGTCATCATATTGTATGACTTCTATATCTTTAGTTTTATTGGATATTTCTGGTTCTGATGTACTCTGATCCTGTGTATTGGACGAGCTCGGTGTATCTTGTTCTGTTATAACTTTGGAGTTATTACCAGGTGTTTCTTCAAATTCAACAAAATATTCACTAATTTTCTTCAAAAGTCGTTCAGTTTGATCACTAGAAACTGTTTTTCCATCATGATCTTTCTGAAGTTTAATTTGTTCTATCGTTTTCCCAATATTTGATATTTCTGCTTCGAACAGTGGCATATTTGTGGCTGTATTGGAAAGAGAAACATTTGGATCTACTTTCTTCTTTCCTTCTTCCACTAAATTGACAACTTCCACATAACAATCACCGTAAACTAATTCATTCGGCAAGATCTTCTTGCGAAGTTTGATAATTAAATCAAAAGCCTTAATACATTCTTCTGCAAATTTTTTAGCTTTATCTAGAGTGTCTTTGTCTGTCTTTCTCTCCCCAGTTAAGTCCTCTGCTTCTTTCACAAGAAGACATTTTCCTGTTACTGGATTCTTTTGTAGAATATTAGAAATATAAACAGTCATTATTCGCTTGATAATTGGTACATACTTATATGCTTCATCATATACGTTATAACGTTCTAATCGTTCTCTAGACACAGAAACACTTTCAAGAAGTCTGTCCATTTCATTTTTTGGTGCCTGTTGAATAAATGCATTAATAAAATCACCAGAAATATTATCCTGGTTTATGTTTGATCCAATTCCGGGCAGATTATTAATTACATTGTCAATTCGAGCATCAATATTTTCTAACTCACTATCTCCGAAAAAACTGCTAAAAAATCCCATTTTCTCACATCACCTTTTTAAATGAGTTATAATCAACAAACTCAGTCCATCAACACTATAATGTTTTAATAAAGAGCTTATACATTCTTTTGACAAATAGCCTTTTATAATTATTTTAACGGTTTCTGAAATAAGTTCATTCTTGGCTTTTTCGAAGGCCTGTCGTGAATTTGTTTTTGACTGTTCATTAAGATCATGTTGCATTTGTAGTATATGAATCTTATTTAATAGTATTGATTCTTTATATAATTCAATAACACTTGTTAATACGTTATAATTCACAACAAATTCACTTCCTCGATCTTTGAAGTATTTAATAATCATAAACCAAATTATGATAGTTAGAATACTAATTAGGATCAAAGAGCTGATAAAAAGAACGTACTTATCCATTTTTATTAACTCAACCCTTCCTTTTTGAAGTGATCAAGCATTGCATCAATCTTGGTTTCATCAAGATTTTCAAGCTCTTCGTCTTGAAGTTCAACTTCATAACCATCTGCTTCAAGAATAGCGGCAACAACATTATCAACGCTACCAGCTTCAGCAATAACTTCTGACTTGGCAAGATCTTCTTCAAGATTTTCCATAAACAAGGTTAAACCTCTGTTGAATCCATCATCGACAGCTTCATCAACCAACTTTACAAATTCTCGTAACATGTAAAATCCTCCAATAAAATGTTTTTAAATTTTTACTCTTACTTTAAGTTCTTGATGTGTTTCGAGGCACACAAAACAATTCCCGGATATATTATAGTTATGTCTTTTTAGACTTCACAATTTGAGTGCCATTTTCATATTTTTTTGTGAAGGGTTCTCATTTTTTCATTTTAATGCGATTTTATACAGACCTCTTATAATTTAATCTTATAAATTCTCTAAGTTTTAAAGATCGGTGAGATCTAATAGTGATCTCGCCGACTTGAACTATTTACTGAAATATATTTGATGGATTATCAACCTGAAAAATCTTAGCCTGATCTGTAAATAATACGTCTGATAAACCAGTTGTAACTGGTGACATTTCCATAAAATCTGTTGCAACAACACTTGTGACAGCTTGATTAATTAACAGATCTATATCTTTTTCAAGTTTAGCACTCGCTTGTTTAAGCATCGGCGCATCTTTAATATACTCATCAATGTTGTTATAAATTCTTAAATTTTCTTTACAAAATAATAAGAATCTAGATTTATTCTTTTCCGAATCCTTAGATTTCGTTATCTTAATTTCTAACGGCACAAGAACATTAACGAGTCTATCTTTGATAGCTAATATTTCTGGTGACACCGCATCTTGAGGCATACCATCTACCGTCTTTTTAGTTACCACTTGCTCTCGAACGCCTTCAGATAAGAAATTTTTATCTTCTCTCATTCGCATCATGTAGATAAAATCAGAGTAACGAATTTTCTTATAAGAATCTCCAATAAGTTTGTTAGACTGCATCTTAGTTACATCTTCAGAATCACGTTGATTCTGAGTCGGACTAATTATTGGGATTCCATGAATACGCGACAAATTCCTGAGCTCCTGCACGATCTGACCCTGAGTGTCATACTCGCTCTTATTTCCAAAAACAATCGTGGTCGGGGACATGGTGTCGATATAGTCAACAAATATGAGCTTTGTCTTATATCCTTCAACTTTTAGTCGATCAATAAATCTACCCAAATCACCTGGCGAGAAAGTATTCTCATTACACATAATCTTCGACGAAGATCGCTACTCTTCGCTCGTCTCTTTCAAGACAGCTACACATTACTGTGTAGATGGGACCATATCACTACCCTAGATTTTTAAGCAATTGAGCTGCTAACTCAACATTATTCCATTCTTCTGAAATTATAGCACCTTTTGAAATGTTGTCTGGACCATATAATGGTTTTAAATATGGTGCTTGTTGTTTTTGATTAATTTGTATTCTTGACATATTTTTACACCTTTTTGATTATTTTCCTAGGGTACTTCCTTATTCCACCACCAATAGCTTGTAGTGTACTCCCTCTCGGGATGGTCTCTGCACCTTCAACCAGAAGTTAGCAGCATCTGGAAGCTTGGCTCAGGATTGTCCTAATTTCTTAGGATGTTCCCTGAATTAAAGAAATTTTTCAATTAAAGTTTCCTTTAAAGGGCACCGTAATTTAACAATGCTTTAAAATTAGACTACATTTACCTTGAGTTACCTTCAACAAACTTGCTTTCAATAACATTTTAAACATCTTCTGAAGTGAACTAATCAACTGCTCACTATTATCAACAGACATTCCCATAATCTGTTGAGTTCTAGTAACTTCATAAGCTTTAGCAAATAGCTGTTGAATCACTTCAAACTTATAGTTGCCAAAGATGGAGATGAAACGCC
>Ga0172371_10003662_pt1 | contig 23676 bp, 25 predicted proteins | sample Lak12m_FD_114543 | JGI IMG/M metagenome (GOLD analysis project Ga0172371, IMG submission 114543) | Freshwater microbial communities from Kabuno Bay, South-Kivu, Congo - kab_022012_12m | ecosystem: Environmental > Aquatic > Freshwater > Lake | place: Democratic Republic of the Congo: South-Kivu...
AAAATGGATTATTGAGATGATGAAAATTATAGATATCAAAAATAAAAAATAGTCCCAAATAATGTTTTACTTCTGAAAACCAAAACTTTTATTAATGTTATTTTTTATTCTCGCTACTCCCCGTTCATCTCTATTTACACAAAATCTTTGAAGAATAATAAAAGTTCGTATAATATACAAAAAATTGTTAAAATAAATGCATAAAGTACGTATAATAACGAGTTGCACAAAATAATTTTTTTCTTAATGATTTTTTCAATCTACTTTTTAAGAAAAGGAGAAAATAAGTTTTTCAAGAATTAGGGTTTAGGGAGGGGTAATGCCAAGGTGTTTTCTTCGCTCCCTCTGGTCGCTCAGAAAAATTTTAAAATTTATGAGTCAAAAACCTTACGAAGCTATTCTAAAAAATCTAAACTCAGAAAGCGACATCGAAAATCTCGCAAACGAAACAAAAGAATGTTTCTTTTTGGACTACAAACAAACCGAAAAAGATGATTACACTCAATCGAGATCTATAAAAGGCAACGACCTAGACAATATAGCAAAATCTATTTCTGGTTTTGGAAATGCTCTGGGTGGTATATTAATTTTTGGAGTTGATAATAACAAAAAGCTAAAGCCCTTTGTGGGACACGAAACATTTGAGACATTGGTGCAAGAATCTGTTTCTAGATCAACCAACCCACATCACGAAAGAGTAGAAACAAAATCAATTTCATCAAAAAACGAAAAGGGTTACGTCATTATAATTATTCACCAATCACACAATAGACCTTTACAAGTAATAACTAACTCAAACACACATAGATACTTCTATAGAACCGGGGAGTCGCATGTCGACATTCCTCATGACGTGCTAGTCGGAATGATGGGTAAAAGAATACCGGTCAGTATTAGCTGCCAATTCCAAATTACTCAAACTAGTGATACAGCCCAGAATGCGTTCGAATTTAATTTTCTTCTAAGAAATAACAGCTCGGTAATTGCTCGAGATGTTTGGTTTAATATGGACGTAGGTGTTCCTAATGTGAGTGTCAAACAAGGAGCTTCCTTTAATTTATTTGCAGGTCACAAAATGAGTAATTCTATGAGTGTTATCACAATAAAGGATTATCGCCTTCCTCCACAAGGTTACGTTTCGCCAATTGGACTTTCTATACCGCGAACTCGCCTTAAGGACGAACAAGAATATCAAATATACTTTACCTATGGCTGTGATGGATCTAAAATGAACGAATTTGATTCTATTTTTACAGGAAGAGAATTCAATGCTCTATTGGACAAAAATGTGCGGGGGTTAATTGAGTTATTAAAACAAAAATCTAAAGGATTTGTGGAAAGAATTTAAAACTGTAAATTTAGTTTATCCACATAGTGTACTATACTTTCGGTTTTTATTCGGGTATAATATAAGTATAAAATTGGAATATTCGGCTAAAAAATGAGATAATACTCCAAACAGAATATAAAATATCAAATTTTATGAAATTCACTTTTATAGATTTTTGCTCGGGAATTGGAGCTGGACGCCTCGGACTTCAGAATCTTGGTCTAAATTGTTTAGCTTTTTCTGAAATTGATAAACACACAGAGAAAACATATCGGGAATTTTTTGGAAAAGATGAAAAGAACTATGGAGATTTAATGAAAATTAATCCCGATAATCTGCCAAATTTTGATCTGATGATTGCGGGCTTCCCTTGCCAATCTTTTTCAGTCATAGGACAAAGGAAAGGAATGAATGATCAGAGAGGACAAATTATTTACGGCTTGATAAAAATAATGAATAAAAAAAATTTGCCTTATTTTATTTTAGAAAATGTTAAAGGCCTAACAAACCACGAGGGCGGAAAAACTTTAAAAACCATTTTGGAAGAATTAGACAAAGCGGGGTATAAAGTTTATCACCGAGTATTGAATAGTTTGCATTATGGAGTGCCACAAATGCGCGAAAGAATTTATTTTGTCGGAATAAGAAAAGATTTAGTAAAAGAAAACAAGCATTTTGAATGGCCAAAACCCGTAAAAACTCCTAGAGTTCAAAATTATTTAATTGATGATGGCGAGCTGGAATTTAATGAGAAAAAAAAATCTTACGACACATTTTCAAAATTTTTGGAAAACAAATACAACAAAGGACTGTTTAAGGTTGAAAAATTGCTAAAAGAAGATTATTTAGTTTTAGACACCAGGCAATCTGATTTAAGATTATATAGAGGTAAGGTGCCAACTTTACGAACAGGCAGACATGGCATTCTATACGTCAGAAACGGAAAATTTAGAAAATTGTCGGGTTTTGAATCTTTGCTTTTGCAAGGATTTACGAAAAATTTGGCGGAAAAAACAAAAGGCAAAATCGCCGATGTCTATTTATTAAGCCAAGCGGGGAACGCCATGACTGTAAATGTAATTGAAGCTATAGGCAAAAATTTATTGGACTATATAAACGCATAAGATATGAACAAAAAAGAATTGATTGAATTAGGTTCGCAAACCGCAAGAGGCGGATTTAAAAATGAGAAAGATGTTATTATTCGTTTCAATAATTGGAAAATAGACAAAGTGGCCCAAAAATGGCTCAACGCTATGGGTTATGATATTTCCGACATTGAGTATGTAAAAGCGGCAAAAATTCGCGGGCAATATAAAGCCGACATACAAGTTAGAGTACGAATTATTATCAAGTTAAAATCGCAGGAAGATATACAAAATTTACAAGTAAAACTTGTTAGCAATCCGCAAGGATTCAATCAGATAGACAAAAGGTGGATTGATAAATATGTTGAGTTTTGGAATATGCCCGAAGACATAACAAAAATTTTAAAATTTTTTACTGGCGAAATAAAACCAACAAAAAAAGGACTAAAAGACAAAAGAAGAGTGCTTTTGTCAGAAATGGATGAAGGCGAACAAAATAAAATTATCGATTTTTTTGAGAAAAATAAAATTTTGATTGTTTCAGATTTGATGAAAGGCAGAGGTGAATTTTCCGCTGATTGGGTGCTTATTATCTTAAAAACCAGCAGCAAAAGCTCTTGGGTTCTAAAATCCATCAACGAAGCAATGAATATTTTTGGAAATGGTGATGTTAGAATTACAGATCGCGGCAGTTTGAGGATTGGCAAAATACTCATGCAGAGAAAGGGCGGTGATAACGGCAGAGATACCGCGAAAATGCTTCAATTCAAAATCAATCCAGTCGAACTCTTTAATGTTTAGATATGGCAGACAAAGTGTCAAAATTGCAACGAAGCAAAATAATGAGCACAGTGAAAAGCAAAGACACAAAAATGGAAGTTAATTTCAGAAAAGCTCTTTGGCAACAAGGTTTTAGATACAGGAAAAATTTGTCAAAATATTTCGGAAAACCAGATATTGTTTTGAAAAAATACAAAACCGTTATTTTTCTTGATTCTTGTTTTTGGCACGGGTGCCAAAAACATTTTCGTATGCCTGCAACAAGAAAAAAATATTGGGAAGAAAAAATTGCAAAAAATACACAAAGAGATAAAGAGGTAAACAAGTATTATAAAAAATTAGGTTGGAATATTTTTAGAATTTGGGAGCATGACTTAATGAGAAAAGATAATATTATTTTTAATAAATTATTAAAAATGTTAAAAAAATGAATATGGAAAATTTACAAAACAATATTATAGGAATAACAATCGGGATAAGATTTGCTAGGTCTTTTAGAATACCCGATATATCGGGGAATATCATAGATAATATTCTTTACGGCGAAAAAACACCGTTTGGAACAAAATTTTTTCCAAAAGTTCAAGAAAATTCTAACCGAGAAAAAACGCTTTACAATTCCAAAACATCAGAATACTTGAGGATAAATACGGACGATTTAATATTAGGCATTGAAGTCGATGGTAATTTCAAGGAAAAATTTGAATGGTTAAAAACTGATGTTTTAAATTATTTCAAGGAAACTTTGTTTCGTGAATACAAAATTAAAAATATCCGCAGAGTAGGTATTATTTTTTCTCACAAAATTTCAAAAAACAGAAAATTAAACGAGGCTGTTTCTCTGATAACTGAAAAAACATTGGACGATGTTGATAATGTAAGCATTTCTTTTTCTAAAAAACTTGTGGCCATGGAAGCTCTTTATAGAAAAGATGTAAGCGATTATAAAAATACCATTTATAATTTTGATGAGATGAAAGAAGCGATTTATTCCGCTCTCGATTACCAGTATTATTATGAGCCAGCAATCGAAGATTTAAGAGATTGTTTTGTTGATAAAATATTTGATGATGCAAAAAGTTTTTTAGAAAATAATTACTACACATGGCTTTCAAAATATGAAGACAAAGAAACCAAATAGAGCTGGTCATGCGGGAAAGAGTTTGCAAGACAAAGAAGCATATAGACGATTTTTGTCGTCAAAATTTGAATTAGATAAAACAGAATCTGACCCAATAGACACTGACAAAACAAATGAATCATCTTATGATGAAGATGAAACGCCAGAAATGTCAAAAAGCCAAAAAAAGTCCTTCCGACTTGTTGTCAAAGATTTCATAAACAATAATTGGTTTATTACAATTGTTGGCGGTATAATTGTTACTGTTATTTTCGGCTTAGGTGCTTTTTTAATAAGAGTCAATGTTTCTCAAGAAATTCATAATGAAAAAATTAGTAATATAGAAAAAGATATTGAAACATTGAAAAAATCCGATGATGATAAGCAAGATGGATTATCTGCAATAAAACAAAACTTTGAAATTTTTAAAGTAGAAATATCAAAAGATTTAGAATTTATCAAAAAGAAAATAAAATTTTAAAACAACCAATAAGGAGTTTTGGATTTTGGGCATTCCCGCCAAAGGCGGGCAGGCACCCCTAACCCCTCTTTCATTTTTTCAAAACAAAAAAACAAAATTAAAATTCTTTTTTAGAGCAATCCGCCCTGGGCGGACATCAGATATGCCCAACGTTATGCAAAATGTCGCTCGCTCCGCTCGCCTTTTGAAAAAAATACAATCAACATTTAAAGTATAAACATGAGAACAACAAAAATCGCCCTCTTCAAAGGCAAAAAAATCAGAAAAACACTTTTTCAAGACGAGTGGTGGTTTTCTATTTTAGATGTTGTTGAAGTGCTTGCGGAGACCTCAACACCAAAAACTTATTGGGCTAAAATGAAAAAAAGAGATAAGGAGATGTCTCAGTCATTCCCATTTTGGGAACAACTGAAATTACCAGCTTCTGACGGGAAAAATTATCTTACCGATTGTGCGAATACCGAAGGCATTTTTCGAATTATTCAATCTATTCCATCTACTAAAGCCGAACCATTCAAGCGATGGCTCGCTAAGGTTGGCTATGAAAGAGTGCAAGAAATAGAAAATCCAGAGTTGGCAACAAAAAGAACCAGAGCACTCTACAAGGCAAAGGGTTATACTGATGCATGGATTGAAAAACGCATGCGTGGCATTGAAATTCGTGAAACCTTAACTAATGAATGGAAAAATCGTGGCATTAAAGAAGATCCAGAATATGCAATTTTAACAGCAGAAATTTCACTAGCCGCTTTTGGTATGACACCTAGTCAATATCAGAAGTTCAAAGGTTTAAAAAAAGAAAATCTCCGAGACCACATGAATGATTTGGAATTGATATTTACAATGCTCGGCGAAGCCTCAACGACCGAAATTGCTAAGAATAAAAATGCTCTGGGTTTTCACAAAAATAAATCAGCAGCTCGTGAGGGTGGCGGTGTTGCTGGCAAGGCACGTAAGGATTTGGAAAAAAGAAGTGGTAAAAAAATTTCAAGTCGTGAAAATTATTTACAAGCACCTGAAAACAAGAAGAGATTAAAACACAAATAAAGAGTCTTTGTTTTTGGGCATTCCCTACTTTAATTCCAATCTGCCCGCCACCCAAAACAGAAAACGAAATTTTAAAATTTTTTAAAACAAGTCCGCTCGGGGCGGACATCAGATATACCGATACGTTATGCAAATAGTCAAGAAACAAATAAACGAAAAATCAATCATCTATCAAGCGAAATCCGGAGCGATTGAGCTTTCTGTTGACGCAAAAAAAGAAACGATTTGGGCGAATCTCAACCAAATTGCCGGTCTTTTCGGCGTGCAAAAATCGGCGATATCAAAACATTTTAAGAATATTTTTGAATCAGGTGAATTGCTTCAAAAAGCAACTGTTTCCAAAATGGAAACAGTTGGAATAGAAGGCAAGAGACAAATCCGACGCTCTATTGAAATATATAATCTAGACGCCATAATAGCTGTCGGCTATCGCGTCAATTCAAAAAAAGCCACGCAATTCCGTATTTGGGCGACAAAAATTATAAAGGAATATGTTTCGCAGGGTTATGTCATCAATCCGATGCGCATTGCGCAAAACTATCAAAAATTCCTTTCCGCTGTTGAAGAAACAAAAAAATTATTGCCGATCGACAATCAAGTTACAACTCAAGATGCGCTGGAGCTTATAAGATTATTCGCGAGAACATGGTTTTCTCTGGATGCTTATGATCGTCAATATTTTCCAAACAAGAACACTACAAAAAAGAAAATTGCCATTGCCAGCGATGAATTGGCTGAATCAATCAGTAAACTCAAAAAAGAACTTATTCAAAAAAGAGAGGCGACTGAAATTTTTTCCGTTGAGCGCAATATCGGTAGCCTTGCCGGAATTATTGGCAATGTTTTTCAAACTTTCGGAGGAAAAGACCTATATCCAACAATTGAAGAAAAAGCGGTTCACCTTCTCTATTTCATCGTGAAAAATCATCCTTTTATTGATGGCAACAAAAGGAGCGGCGCTTTCGCTTTTATCTGGTTTATGCAAAAAGCTAATTTAAATTTTAAAGAAAAAATAACTCCTGAAGCTCTCACAGCTCTTACTCTATTGGTTGCCGAAAGTAATCCAAAAGACAAAGACAGGCTGATCGGGCTTGTCTTGTTGCTTTTGAAAAAATAATATCAACGAAGAAGAAATCAAAGCCGAATATATTGACAGAATATCTGATTCAGAAATCCGCAACAGAAGGACATCAGATACGCCGAAACGTTAGCTGAAATACATGTTTTCCTTTTACTTACTAACTAAGTTTAAAAATATGATTGAAAAATTTTCAGAAAATCAGCCAGAGATGGCCGAAAAATATGCTACAAATTATCAGCAACTTCAAGAAATTTGGAGTATTCTACAAGAACTAGGATTAACTCCAACAGACTATCCTGCCGAAGACGTCCAAAATCAATGGGATATGGGTAGTGATTTCCCAATTGCAAATGAAGGTACTCAAGGCATTAGAGTAACTCGATCACGCAAGGGCGAGCTTACAGTTTGGTTTACAAATGGATTTGAAGACAAAAATAATCAAAAACGCGTTGAAGTAACAGAAAAATTGAGAGAACGAGGATTTTCCGTTGTTTAGCCGTAAAAGGAAATTTGAAAATTTTTTAAAACAAGTCCTCTCGGGATAGGCATCAGATACACGCGAACGTTATACAAAATGTCGCTAGTTCCTCTCGCGTTATGATACAATACAATTAACAATTATTAATCAAGAATATAAAAATATGTTAAAAAAATACGCTATTTTATTAGTCCTAATATTGGGCTTATCAGGGTGTGGCAAAATCAACACTCCGATAGAAAACACAACGCCAACAACCGACGAAACCGTGTCATGGAAAACATATAGCAGCCAAAAATTCGGTTTTTCAATTGATATACCGGAAAAGGTATTGTCAGACTACGCAGACGACAAATCATGGGCGCCTTTGAATATTTTTGAAGACGACAATAGCGCATATTTTACAACGCGTTCAAAAGAAGAAACATTGGAAAACAATTCATGGGATTTAAAAATAGGCGGAGCCACAATAAATAGCAAAGATAAAATAACGCCTTTTCTTGAATCATATTACAATGTTAAAGGCTGCGAAACTGAACTCAACAGAGATCAAGACAGTGAATTTTTTAATATTCAAATCTTCGCAAAAAATCAAAACTTGACACCGGACGATCCAATGTCGTGCTTTATAGGTGGAAAAGTAAAAACAATTTATGACGAAACTTCTGGCAGACTTATTACTTACCAACTATATGAACCGTTCTTTTTTGTTCCAGGAGGAAATGTTCATGAAGAGTCAATAGCAAGCCTGAGACTTGAACCTTAATATGGACAAAAAAACAATAAATCTTATTCAGTTTACAACCGGAATTATCCTGGCTTTAACCGGAGCTGTTTTGATGTTTTTTGGAATTCTTCCGTTGCCAACCAGAATTACAATCGGCATTATAGGGCTTGGTTTAATCGCGACATCAAAATTCAGATTGCTAAAATAAAAAAGATCCAACCACCTCTCTCCTTCGTCTGTCTTTATAGTTTGCAATGTAACAGCGATTAAAAAAATAAAAATTATTTTAAAGAACCCATAACACGATACACGCAGTTCGCACATCAACAAACTGGCGCGCTAATTGAATTATAATAAAAAAAAATCGCAACAAAATTTCATATATTTATAACATTAATAACTTTGTATTTTGTTTAAATTATTAACGCTTGACAATATTAATGTAATGCGTTAATATAACCACGCTATGATAAAAAGTTTTAAATCCAAAGAAACAGAAAAAATATTTAACAGAGAATTTTCATTAAAACTACCCTCTTCCATACAAAGAACAGCCTTGCGCAAACTCTGGATGATAGATGCGGCTCAGTCAATAAATGATTTAAGAGTACCCCCAGCCAATCATTTAGAACAATTAAAAGGCAACCGAAATAGACAGCATAGCATTAGAATCAATGATCAATGGAGAATTTGTTTCAAATGGAGTCAAAGTGATGCCTATGAAGTGGAAATAACCGATTACCATAATTAATAACAATATAATCAAATATATGACTAAAAAAATACAGCCTGTCCATCCGGGAGAAATCCTAAAGGAAGAATTCTTAACTCCTTTTGACATTAGCCAATACCGATTAGCCAAAGACATTGACGTGGCGCCTATCAGAATCAACGAAATTGTTAAAGGCACGAGATCTATCAGCGCCGACTCCGCGCTTAGATTGGGAAAATACTTCAATACTTCGCCGCAGTTTTGGCTTAATCTGCAATCACATTATGATTTAGCAAAAGAAAGCGAAGAGTTAAAATCTATTTTAAACAGCAAAGTTAAAACTTTTAAATTCTTAACAGCTTAAAAATCAACAATTATAACAAAACAAAATCCTAATGATTTATTGGAATAAATCAGAACTAACTTCTCAACCAAAAACAACTCGCGATTTGCGAGTTGTTTTTGGTTTTTATTGATTTATGGAATCGCTTATTATTTTTTCCAAATCCTGAATTTTGACTCTCTCCTGTTTGGCGCTATCCCTATCCCTAACCGTCACAGTGTCGTCTTCCAATGTGTCAAAATCTATTGTGACGCATTTTGGAGTGCCAAGCTGATCCTGGCTGTAATACCTCTTGCCTATGTTTCCCCTATCATCCCATGCTATATTGAATTTATTTTTAAGAGAAACATACACCTCTCTCGCCTTTTCCACGAGCTCTGGCTTGTTTCGCATAAGCGGGAAAACCGCTGCTTTGTAAGGCGCTATTTTGGGATCAAGTTTTAAAACAACCCTTTCCCCGTCTTCTGAATAAGCTGAACACAATATGGCGAGAACGGTTCTATCAACACCCATTGATGGCTCTATCACATGTGGCCAAAATTCTTCTCCTGTATCCTGCTCCCGATATTTGGTATTTTGCCCTGAATGCTGTTCATGATTTTTTAAATCAAAATCAGTTCTATAGGCGAGCCCGTAAAGCTCTTGCCTGCCGAACGGAAAATCAAATTCAAAATCAACAGTCCTTTTTGAATAATGCGCAAGATCGGATTTGTCAATTTCCACCTCATGAACTTTGTTTTTATCTACTCCGATAAGATCAATCCATTCGTTTATATTTTTAATCCATTTTTCAAAATAATCTTGCCACTCTTTTTCGTTTTTGGGTGGCTTTATAAAATATTCAATTTCCATTTGTTCAAACTCGCGCGTGCGGAATATAAAGTTCCCCGGAGTTATCTCGTTTCTGAAAGCTTTTCCTATTTGAGCTATTCCAAAAGGAAGAACCTGTCTTGATGTCTGCAAAACATTTTTAAAATCAACAAAAATCGCTTGAGCTGTCTCTGGTCTTAAATAAACAACATTATCACTGCCGGCCACGGGTCCCAAATGCGTGCGGAACATCATGTTAAATTGTTGAGACTCTCCAAGCTCGCCTGAGCAAGACGGACACTTGTCGCTGTCAAGATGATCCGCGCGAAATCTTTCGTGACATTTTTTACACTCAACAAGAGGATCGTTAAACTCGGAAACATGGCCTGACGCCTCCCACACCTTGGGGTTCATTATAAGAGCGGCGTCAAGACCCTCCATATCCTCTCTTTTGCGCACAAAATGATTCCACCATAATTGTTTTATGTTGTTTTTCAATTCCACTCCCATTGGGCCGTAATCCCAAGAATTTTGCAATCCTCCGTAAATCTCGCTTCCGGCAAAAATAAATCCCCTTTGTTTGCAAAGAGACAGTATTTTTTCCATTTCTTTGTTTTGTTTCGCCATATAGCTCAATATAGCATAATCAGACCAAATTAACAATTTTTATACTAATAAAAGCCTTGTTTTTAATGGTCTATTGACAAAAATATAAAAATAGACTATACTATTATAAGCACTTAGAAAGTTCGTCTCCGGCCCACAAAAAGCCTTCAAGCACCTCCCAGAAGGCGCCTCCTCAGGGGGTCGGAGATTGGTCCGTTCCGTGTTCGGGCGTCACCTGACATGGTTCGGACTTACACCCGGCAGGCCCCCTCTTTGCGGAGAGGGACCTGCCGGCTTTTTTTATTTTAAAAATTTCCTTTTTTGATTTCTCTTCTTATCAAATCCATCAAACAAAGATAAAATTCAATATTGTTCAAAGTCGCGAGTCTTTGGCCCAAAGGCTCTTTTGTTCTGAAAAGATGATGTAAATAAGATTTTGAAAAACGATTAAGCTCCGGAATTTTTGAACACTTGTTTATGGGTGAAAAATCTTTAGCGAATTTTGAATTATCAATATTTATTGTTTCAAAAAAATCATTATTTTTGAATATCTTATCTTTAAAAACGCATGACTCTTTGCCTGTATATATTTTGGATTTAAAAACATAAAGCCTGCCATGCCTTGCTTCTCTTGTCGGTATAACGCAATCAAACATGTCTATGCCTCTTTTAACTGCTTCAACTATTTGATCCGGAAACCCGACACCCATCATGTATCTTGGTTTTTCAAAAGGAAGCTCTTGCACTGTGTAATCCAGAACTTCCAAAGCCTTTTCAAACGGCTCGCCAACGGCAAGCCCGCCTATGGCATATCCGTCAAAATCAAGCTCGCGCAATTCTCTGGCTGATTTCAATCTCAGGTCTTTGTAAATTGATCCTTGCACTATGGCAAAATGCAAAGCCGAGTCTCCAAAAAAACCAAGCAATCCTTTTTGAGAATTTTTGGAAAATTTTGATAAATCTTTTTTCGCTTTTTCTATTTCGTATTTGCTTTTCTTTGCCCACTCGGTCGTAAGTTCAACCGCTTTTTCTATTTCTCGCTTTTTTGTTTGATAAGAAGGGCAAACATCCAAAATCATTCTTATGTCAGATCCTATCGCGCCTTGTATTTTAAGCGCTTCTTTTGGTGTGAGAAAAATTTTTTTGCCATCAATATGCGATCTAAACTCAACACCGTCTTGACGAATTTTTCTTATTTTTGACAAAGAAAAAACTTGGAATCCCCCGGAATCGGTAAGAATCGGTTTTTCCCAACCCATAAAAGCATGTAGTCCTCCTGCTTTTTTTAAAATCTCAACTCCGGGTTTTAACATTTGATGGTAGGTGTTTGAAAGTATTATTTGAGCGTCTAATTTTTCCGCGTCAAAACTGGAAACGGACTTTATCGCCCCTTTGGTCGCGATGGGCATAAAAAAAGGAGTCGCTATTTTTCCATGCGCTGTTTTAAGAAATCCTGTTCTGGCCAAGGATATATTTGATTTCTTTGATGTTTTAAACATAATTTGAAAGAGTCAAAAACAATCGCAACAAGCTAATCAAGATTTTTTATGGAAAAACTGCCTCCGAAAAATTCAAGTTCTTCCATGGACGCGGGGTCTGTGGCTCTCAAATTTATGTCTTCAAAAAGAATTGTTGAAGAATTCGCTCCAGAAGACGGAGAGACTCCTATTTTAAACTTTATTGAAATAGGCAAATCAAGAGAAGGTATTTTTGAAGCTGACCAAACTATTTTTTTTGAAGAAGAATTAAAAACGATTTCTCCGACAGGAAGAGATGTCTCTTCTTTTAAAGAAACATATTCTGCTCCATCAAGAGTGAATATAACATTTTTCACTTCCGATGAAGTGGGGCCTAATTTAAGTTCTATTTGATAAACAGTCTCTTTGCCAGCCTCCGGAGGATTCGGGCCTGATCCGACTATAACTCCTTCCGGATTTTTATACCAACCGGAAACTTCATAATTAATATCCGGAAGAATATTTATTTTTGATTCCGAACTTTTAACCTCAACTTGCTTGCCTCCTATATCAGAAGACACGTTAGCCTGCAAAATCAAAACCGGCCCTGATGGCAATTCTTTGGGAGGTGAGACTTTTGTCTTGAAACTGAAACCGAGTTTTACTGTTTTGCCCGGATCTATTGATGACAAAGAAGAAGTTGTTGAAGAATCCCATATGAATTTATCAGCTTCAAAAAATCCTCCTGATAAAACATCCAAAGAATCGGATTGCCAAAGAGAATCCGCAATACCGCCAGCGCTGACAACCACGTTTTTCATCGGAGAAGATCCTGTGTTTTTTATTGTAATGGAATAATCAACAGCTTCATTCCATTGGAGTTTTTTACCTTGCCCAGGAGTCGCCAAAATGGAAACAACAGCATCAGCGCTTTGTATTGAAATAGTCTTTTTTGAAGAAGAAACAGAATTTTCTTCCCCATCTCTTTGTAGATCAGCGCTTATCTCATAATCCTTGCCTATTTCGCCGGACAAAACACCTTTTATGGTAATCTTATAAGACTCTTCTTGCTTTGGAAGCCCGGCGACACTCCATTTGTTTTGTCCATAATCAGACGGCGGAGAAGAAGACTCAATTTTAAATTCGGAAGGAAAATTTATTTTAACGCTTAATTTGCTCAAATCACCGAAAGCCTCCGCGTCTCCGGAGATAAGAAAATCAATTGAACCGGATTGATCTTTTTGAAAAAAATCTTGCGAAGAAATTGACATTTTTATACCCTGCTCTCCGAGAGTGAATTTTTTATTCTCTTTAACAGGAAAAAAATTATTAAATCCGGTTGGTTTTACGCTGAGAGAAAAAGGAACCTCTATCTCAGAGCCTTGCGGACCCACGAATCTCGCGCTAAAAACAAAAACAATCTCTTGACCTGATTTTATTTTCCCAAGTTTCCATGTGTTTTTTGAATCGCCGACCGGCTCTTTTTCGGACGAAACAAAATTAACAACAGCGCCGGAAGAAGATTTCGCGCTCCAATCTATGAACAAATCAACTTCTTCCAAGTCAACTGATTCGTTGTTTTTTATTTTAAGATAATAATCCTCTTTTGAAGAAATTTTAGGAGACATGTTTCCCTGCAATTCAAATTCAACCTTGTCTCCGGTAAAGCTGTCAGGCGTTGTCCCAAACACATACATCCCGCCCAAAACAAGCGCCACAATCGCGAACATGAACAAAGAAATGCCCCACGCCCAAATACGCGCGGCGTTTCTCCTCGGTCTCCTGTCAAAACGACGAGGATTGTAGTTTCCGGTGCCGTAAATTTGCCGCATGGCCGAACTTATGTTTTGCTTCATAGCGCTCTTAAAAATTGTAAACTGTTCAAAGGCCTTGAATCTATGACAGCGCGCCAAAATAATTCCGAAATCTCACGCGCGCCTTGGGTTGAAATATAAAAAGATTTAAGTTCTGAAAGCGTTTCTTCTTCCACCTTCTTTGACATAATATCACGATTTTGGCAATTTTCACAAAGCATTCCGCCTCCTTCAAAGCTGAAAGATCCTGATTTTATAGATTTTCTGCAATGTATGCATGTGTTCAGCTCGGCCCCAAAACCGGACAAAAAAGAAATTCTCCATAAAAACGAAAAAGCTATATCCGAACACTCTTTTAAAGACTTGGCTTCTTCTATCGCGTCAAAAGAAGCGGAAAGAAGAGAATAAATCCTATTGTCTTGAGAAAAAGGCTTGGCTACTCGCTTCACAGCTTCAACACAAACCAACGAAGATGTTATTTTTTCAACACCTGAGCGCAATTTTTCTCTGCTTTTTATAGTTTTGCTTCCTGCCAAAATATCCCAAACTCTGCCGTTGGCGAGCAATAATTCGGTTTCTATAAAAGGCTCAAGATGCCCCGCGAGCTTGCTTGTTATTTTTCTCAAACCTCTGGCCCTTGCCTCTATCTTGCCGAATTCTCCGGAGAAAAAAGTGACTATCCTGTCGTGTTCGCGAAAAGGATATGATGATAATATAATAGCTTTTGTTTTATATGTTGCCATTTTAAAATAATTTTGTTTTATGCCGGCGTCAAAAATTTAATCTTTTTCAATTTTTATAAAAATTTTCTCTTCTCCAACCTCAATCTCCTCGTCGCCGTCGCCTTCGTGAATATCAGACGCGTAAACTGTCTTTTTGAGATCTTCTTTATATTTCAAAATCGCTTTTTTCACGACTTTTGAATCTGTTTTGAATTCCAACAAAACAATATCCTTAAAAGTAAGCCCCATTTTTTTGCGTATTGAATTAACGCTCCTGCCAAAATCTCTGGATATTCCTTCAGCCAAAAGATCATCTGTTATTTTTGTGTCAAAATCCAAAGACATCGGCTCTGAAGATTCAACATAATCAACCTCTTTGACATTAAGCTCTGACTTTACAATGTCTTCGTAGTCTTTTTCCAACTTATCTGTTGATTTTATTGTAATCTTTTTAAGAGGTTGCCTTATTTTGATTCCAAGCTCTTTTCTTTTGGCGTTTCCAAATTCGCATATCTTTTTTGTGTAATCCATTTTTTCAATCACAAAATCCGGATCTTCGCAAAAAGCGAATTTCGGCCATTCCTCCAAATGGACAGAAGACGAGTTTCCTATTTCTTGCCATATGTATTCCGCAACAAAAGGCATAACAGGCGCGATGATTTTTGATATTGATTCAAGACAAAGTCTTAAAGTCGCCCGCGCTCGATTTTGATCTTGTTTATCCGAAGATTTGTATCTTTCGCGGGATTGCCTTACATACCAAGTGGACAAATCCGAAATCAAAAGCATTATAGGCCTTGTGGCCTGATTCAAATTGTAATTTTCATATCCTTGGGTTATCTCCTCACCGGTTTTTTGAATCCTTGCCAAAATATATTCATCCAAAACGTTTTTAAGCGAAACATCAACAGGCTCCTCTTTATCAAGCTCGTGCATTTTGTAAAAAGCCAAAACATTTTTCAAAATTATCAAAATTTTCTTTACAACGTCTTCAACTCCTTTTTCTGAAAAATTCAAATCCTCGGCTCGCATGACTGTTGACGAAGCAAGGTAATATCTTATCGCGTCAGCTCCGTGTTTCTCCATCACCTCCATTGGATCCGGATAATTTTTAAGTCGCTTGGACATTTTTCTGCCGTCTTCGGCCAGAACTATTCCGTTCACTATAACATTTTTAAAAGCGTTGCTCTGACATATCGCGACCGACAAAACATGAAGATAATAAAACCAAGCGCGCGTTTGATCAACACCTTCGGCTATGAACTGAGCCGGAAAATTGGTTTTGAATTTTTCCGAATTTTCAAAAGGATAATGCTGCTGCGCGTAAGGCATTGAGCCTGATTCAAACCAGCAGTCCAAAACATCCGGGACTCTTCGCATTACTGATGAACAAACCGAACAAGGAAAAGTTATTTTATCAACAAAATGCTTGTGCAGATCGTTGATTTTTTCTCCGGAAAGCTTTTCCAGCTCTGATGCTGATTCTATTATTTTTTTATGCGATTTATCGCCTTCACACTCCCAAACAGGTATTACGGATCCCCAAAATCTCTGCCTTGAAACAGACCAATCGCGAGCGCCCAAAAGCCAATCTCCAAACCTGCCTTGCTTTATGTGAGAAGGCGTCCAAGATATTTTCTCCGCGTTTTTCAAAAGCTCTTGTTTTATTTTTTCAACCGAAACAAACCAAGAAGAAGAAGCGTAATTCAAAAGAGGGCTGTCGCATCTCCAACAATGAGGGTAAGAATGCTCTATTTTTTGTTTTGAAAAAAGAGAACCGTTTTTTGAAAGATACTGAATTATTTTAACATCGGTTGCAGAAGGATCGTCTTTTGGCTTTGCTTCCACTCCGGCAAAATCAGAAGCTTCGTTTTTAAAAATACCATCCATCCCGACATGCTGGACAAACGGAAGCTTTTTCTCTTTTGAAAGCGAATAATCGTCCTCGCCAAAAGCCGGGGCAATATGAACTATGCCTGTCCCCTCCTCAATATTCACAAAATCCGCGCAATATACTTTGAAAGCGTTTTTCCTGTTTTCCAAAGATTCTTTGTCATAATAAGGAAACACGCTCTCATATTCAATTTTTTCCAAATCAGCTCCTTTGAATTGCGCATTAATTTCAAATTCTTTTTCCGAGAAAATCTCAGAGACTTTGTCCGAAGAAAGAACAAAAACATCGCCATCATGCTTAACAGCTGAATATTTTATTTTTTTGCCGACAGCCAAAGCGACATTGCCGGGCAAAGTCCATGGCGTTGTTGTCCAAGCCAAAAAATAAACCGCGCGACAAGATGACTCAAGTATTCCGATTTTTTCCAAATCTTTCAAAGATTTAACTTTAAATTTAACCACAACAGAAATATCTTTTACATTTTTATATCCTTGCGCGACCTCTGATTGAGCCAAAGTCGTTTCGCACCTTGGACAAATATGCATTGATCTGTAATCTTCGTACAAAAGCCCTTTTTCATAAAGCGTCTTAAAAGCCCACCACACGCTCTCCATAAAATCCTTGTCCATTGTTTTGTATCCATTCTCAAAATCAACCCATCTTCCCAATCTTTTAATTATATATTCCCATTCAGAAGCGTATTTCAAAACTTTTGAACGAGCGTCTTCGTTGAATTTGTCTATTCCGTATTTTTCTATATCTTTTTTGTGTTTAAATCCATGCTCTTTTTCAACTATATTTTCTATCGGAAGGCCATGACAATCCCAACCCCATTTTCTCTCGACTCTAAATCCGCGCATGGTGAAATATCGCGGAACCATATCCTTCATAAGGCTCGCTACTATATGACCGTAATGAGGTGTGCCAGTCGCGAAAGGAGGCCCGTCATAAAAAACATATTCGCCTTTTGGCGATTCTTTTTGAAGCGATTTTTGAAATGTTTGATCTTTTTCCCAAAAATCAAGTATTTTTTTCTCTATTTCTTTCTGTTCCATGGTATTTAGAATAGCAAAAAAGAGCCCATTATTCAACACAAATCATATTGTCGTCAAAACCAGAATACCCGCGACCCGCCTAGGGTGGCTTAATTCCTAACCCCTAATTCTTAATTCCTAATTCCTAAATTCTGTAACAACCCGCTGATTCGTCTGGCAGATTGCTTCACTTCGTTCGCAATGACAATAAAGACAATCCACCGATTCGGCGGGCGCTTCATTCGCAATGACAAAGGAGATGCTTTTCTATTATTTAGATTGCTTCGCTGCGCTCCCTCCAATCCGGCGGGCAGGCGCAATGACAATAAAGACAATCCACCGATTCGGCGGGCATAATTCCTAACCCCTAATTCCTAAACAATACATCAATCGCTCCTTCGCCTCCTTCTGAAATTTTGGAAAATTTAAAATCATATCCTTGCTCACGCAACAACTCCACAACAAAATCTCTCAAAACAGGTCCGGACTCGGAATGCAACCCCTTACCGGTGATTATTCTCACCAAATCATATCCTCTTTCTTCTGCGGTATTTAAAAATTCAAGAACCGATTTTTCCGCTTCGCGCTTTGTAAAATTATGCAAATCCAAAACCTGTTTTGCTGTTTTTTCGTATTTATTCGCCATTTCTTAATCCACCACACTTTCCTTTACTTGTTTTATCTTTTCAATAACGTCTTCGTTCTCCGGATTTAATCTCAAAACTTCTTCAAATTCCAAAAGCGAATCTTTATATCTTCCTAGTTTAAAATAACAAACAGCCAAAGAATATCTCGCGTTAGAATGATTCGGAACCTTTTCTATTACTGACTTGAATTTTTCAGCTGATTTTTCAAAATCAGATTTTTTAAAATACATTCTTCCTATATAATATTCTATTTCCGGGCTTGAATTTTCAAATTTCAAAAGCTCGGAAATGGCCGAATCCGGACCCTCTTCTTCTCCGTATATAAAAGCAAGCTCAAGCTGAGCCGGAAGATAATTCGGTTCAATCTCGGTCGCCCTCCTCAGAGAGTCCCTTGCCTCCCCCAAAAGCTGAACAGAAGAAAATCCGGCAGAGACAAGCTGGTTCAAATTTTCTCTGTAAAACTTTGACAGCGAAACAGGCAAAGCCAAATTTTTCGGCCAGAGCTCCAAGGCTTTCAAATAGTGATCTCTGGATAAAGAATTGGCTCCGTCAAGATAATTTTCTAAATTTTTATAAATAACAGCTCCATACCAATGCGCTATGGGATTTTTTTTCTCGTTTGTTTCTTGTTTTATGATTTGAGATATTTCTTCAAGATATTTTTTTTGTTCTTCCGTTGACTTATCTTCAATACCAACAAAAGAAGAATAAAAAGCGTATTTAATTTTATACTCTGAATTCCATTGGAATTTTTGAGACGCTTTTTCGTATTCTTGGGCTTTGAAAAAATTATCCGATGACGCCTCGGCTGCTTTAGCTGTCAAATAAGCTGACGAGGATAATAATGAAAAATAAAAATAAAGAGCAGAAGAACAGAAAACAAAAAGAAGAATCAAAAAACCATTTTTTAAAGAGAGGCTTAGCCATGCTTCTGAATTTTTTGAATATTCCGATTCAGCTCTATCTTTTGCGTCAAAAATAAAAAGTCCGCCGGATTTTAGAATAAATAAAAACAAAATTACAAAAAAAGAAAAAGGTGAAAACCAAAACCCGAAAAAAAGAAGAAAAAAAGCTATTAAAAATATTAACCCGAGATAATCGTCTTCCGACATGTCTGATTCTTTTACCAAAGACAAACTTCTTTTTAAAAAAGAAAATCCGGAAAACAAAAATAAAATACCCAAAAGCAAAAAAAACGCCACGCCAAAAAATCCCGAGCTTATATAAAACGACTCAAATCCGTTTTTAATTGTTTTCTCGGATGAAGAATAAATTTTTCCATCTTCCGCGCTTTGCGTAGAAATAGAATTGAACCAAACATAATCATCCGCCATTGATAACCCTTTTCCCAAAAAGGAAAATCCTGAAGAACGAACATAATCAAAAACTTCTGTGGAAGAAAAAAACCCGGGCTGGGGAACGCTTTTGCCGGTAAAAACTTTTACAGGAACAATCAAAAGCAAAAAAACAACCACGCAAATCTGCAAAGGATAAGTGAAATTTTTTTGCCAAAGTTTTTTTGAATAAATTATTTGAAAAACAAGAATGGACAAAATGCCAATCAAAAGAACAATCCAAGCCCAATGCAAATCAAAAATAAACAAAACCAAAAGATGTAAAAATAAAACAGACGTCCAAATAATCTTAGATAATCCTTTTTGAAATATGGCAAAAGCAAGAAGAAGAAAAGAGTTAACCGCAAGCGCGAGCAAAAATCCGTTTTCCGCGATAAAAAACAAAGTCTCGTATCCACCCTTAAAATAAAACAAAAACAATGAATAAAGCGTAAAAACAGCTGACCCCAAAAACCAGCTTACAAGAAAAGTTTTTATCTCCACTGTTGCTTTTGGGATAAAAAACAAAGCAATAAACCAAAACAACAAAAAAACAAAATCAACAAGTGAGATCTTTAAAAAATCACTGGAAAAACCAAGCGAACGCATCAAGTCTTCAGAAAAAAACGATGAAGATGACAAAACAACAAGCCAAAAAACTACAAGAACAAATATCGCCGGCCTTCTTGAAAACTCTATCAAAAAAGATTTTTTATCAAAAACAAGATACAGTGTCAACATCAACACAACCAAACAAGACGATGCCCTGAAAAACAAAACCCTGCCTACTCCCTCGCCAAAATTCCAATCAAAAACAAAAGCTGGGATAAAAAACAAAAATCCGCAAAGCGCGAAAAACAACGCTCTGCGGACCATTGAACTGAAATACCTTGCCAAATGAACCCTTGAAGTTGACTTTTTACCCGGTTTTTCAAGCCGATCATAAGGCTTTCTTCCAAATTTGGCTATATCAAGAGGCATGCGGCTTGTGAATTAAAACAACACTAAAGTCCTGATTTGTGGTTAGCTATAGCTTGGACAACTTTTGAATCGTCTTTCAAGTCCTCAATAAATAAAATTTGATCTCTGTTGATTGTCATTGAATCGGTAGGTCCGTGAAGCTCATTTCCAAGCTTTACCAAAGAAAGCTCGCCTTGTTTTGATGCTTGATCTCCGCCTTGATCTGATTGTTGCAAAGGCTGTGTCACTTGCAAATAGTATATTTCTTTAATTTTCATTTCAACTTTATTGTGTTTTACAACTTTACCGAAATAGACTTGCCCGTTTGTCAAAAAAACAGCTTGCCACTCTTTTTCATTTCCGTCTATCCTGTTCTCGTAATACCATAATGAACCAAAAACAGCCAAAAGAACAGAAACCAAAATCATTCCAAAAGATGACGAGCCGGAAACTCTTACCATCTTTGTTCCTCTAGGTGATCCGGAATTATCAGAAGAATTTAAAACTTCTTTTTCCATATTAAAAAATTTAATTATAATGTCTTGAAATTGCATATATATTTTACTAGAGTATTTGGAAAAGTCAACATTTAAAGATATACTAAAAACATGCGAGGAAGATTATTGGCAAAGAATAAAAAAGCGTTTTTTGACCATGAGATATTGGAAACTTTTGAAGCTGGTATAAAACTTCAAGGTCAAGAAGTAAAATCAGCGAAAATGTCGCAAGTGAAACTTGATGGGTCTTACGCGTCTTTTGACCAAAAAAACGGTTGTTTGCGCTTGGTTGGAACCCTTATATCCCCTTATAAACAGGCTAACATAAACAAAGAAAGCTATGATCCGCAAAGAAGCAGAATACTTCTTTTAAACAAAAAAGAGATAAATTTTCTATTGGGAAAACTCAGTGAAAAGAGACTTACTCTTATTCCGCTTTCTTTTTATGAAAAATCAGGAATAATAAAAGTTGAGCTAGCGCTTGCCAAAGGAAAAAAGAAATACGAAAAACGAGAAACAATCAAAAAAAAGGATATGGAAAGAGAAATAGGCCGAAAGCTGAAATCTTGACACAAACAAGCAAATACGGTATATTTAAAACAGCTAGGGGGTGCCAAAAGTCGAAAAATACAATCTTTTGACACTGGTCAATCCGCCACCAGCTTGAAGTGGCGAAAATAAAGCAAGCAAACTATAAATGCAACAAACACATTAAGCAAAGTAAAAAACGCGATAGCTCAAGCTTTCGCTTTTCCAACTTTCGCAACAGTCGCGGCCTAATAAAGCCCGCGGCCGCCATCTGATTTTTTCCTGAAAAAATCTTAAATGGCGTCATAATTTCAGGACGCAGCCCTGTCGCCTCTTGCCGGCAAGGTCAAGATAAAGCAAGATAACCTTCAAGTTTTTTGTCTGTTTTGCAGCTTGCTTGGTGAAAAAATCAAACAGAATATGATTGTATAAACCAAGGTCAAGGAAATATTTTCACGCGGGAGAATGACCCGCCACCTCCACCATAAAAAAATGCAAAGAAGATCACCATCATTTTATAAAAAAAGAAGAGACAAACAGCAAATCCAGAGCTTTAAAGCCAACGAAAGGATAAGAGCTCCTTTTGTAATGGTTGTAGATGAAAACGGAGAAAATCTTGGAGAGATGAGCATTCAAAAAGCATTGGAAATAACGGAACAAAAAGAAATGGATCTTGTTGAGGTCCAGCCAAAAGCCGAGCCTCCTATTTGCAAAATTTTGAATTTCGGACAATTTCAATACGAACAAGAAAAAAAGAGACAAAAACAAAGAGCTCACCAGAAAAAAGTTGAAATAAAAACCGTCAGAATTTCTTTCAGAATAAGCGATCACGATAAAAAGACGAAATTTTCACAAGCCAAAAAATTCCTTGAGCAAGGAGATAAGGTAAAAATAGACATAGTTTTGAAAGGAAGAGAAAAAGCTTACGTATCTCAAGCAAAGGAAACAATGGAAGAATTCGCAAAAAGCCTGGGTGAAAATACAACCATAGATCAGCCGTTTTCCAAGCAAGGTGGCAGGCTTTCAATAATCGTTGCAAAAAAATAATAAATCTGTTAGTATATTCGTATTATGCCAAAAATGAAGACCCAAAAATCAGTGTCAAAAAGGATAAAAATGACAAAAACAGGAAAAGCCTTAAAAAGAGCGGCCGGGCAAGGTCATTTTAACGCGCGAGAAGCGGGAGTCACGTCAATGAACAAAAGAAGAGACTTATCGCTCGCTAAAGCGGCTGCAAAATCAATTAAAAAATTTTTACCATATAATTAAGTTAAAGTTAGCAACAGTATGCCTAGAGTAAAAAGGGGCGTTTCACATTCAAAAAGAAGAAGGAATATTTTGGAAAAAGCCAAAGGGTTTAGATGGGGACGCAAAAAATTAATAAAACAAGCACAAACAGCGGTGACAAAAGCCGGCGCGCACGCTTTTAGAGACAGAAGAGTTAAAAAGAGAAACGCTCGATCTCTTTGGCAAATCAAAATAAACGCCGGAGCCAGAGCGAACGGAACAACATACAGCAAGCTTGCAGACGCTTTAAAGAAAAACAATATCGGGATAGATAGAAAGATATTGGCTGACATGGCTGAAAACGAACCAAAAGTTTTCGCGAAAATTGTTGCTCAAGCAATAAAATCAAAAAAATGAAGCCTGCGCGGGGGCGTAGCTCAGTTGGTTAGAGCGCCTGCCTGTCACGCAGGAGGTCGCGAGTTCGAGCCTCGTCGTCCCCGCCATGAACCACGTAGGGTTCATGGCGTGCCATTCACACACAAACGAAAAATAGACAAATATTGATTTAAAAACAGTAAAAATCAAAATCCCTTTTAAGGGATTTTTTGATGGACAAAAATTATTCACTATGTTATTTTATTATTTGTATGGAGAGGTGCCAGAGTGGGTTGATTGCGAGCAAATCGAGCAATCAACGGGCGACAAAAGGTCGCCCCGGCGGACACGCTGGCTCAACTTTTTGACCGAGGCTTCGCCGAGAAATTTGGAGAGGTGCCAGAGTGGCCGAATGGGACAGTCTTGAAAACTGTTGAGGCAGAAATGTCTCCGTGGGTTCGAATCCCACCCTCTCCGCCATTCGACTCATTTTGAACCAAGGTTCAAAATTCGCTCATGGTCTTCATTTTTCGCTAACGCTCAAAATTACGACCAAATGAGTCGAATGCCTCGAGCAAAGTCGA